>Ga0314774_1000031_pt1 | contig 133128 bp, 124 predicted proteins | sample MetaGCBIA2018_FD_204515 | JGI IMG/M metagenome (GOLD analysis project Ga0314774, IMG submission 204515) | Cryopeg brine microbial communities from Beaufort Sea near Barrow, Alaska, United States - CBIA 2018 | ecosystem: Environmental > Aquatic > Marine > Coastal | place: USA: Alaska... | reverse complement strand
AGGCGCTGGTTGAAGAGATTGACCGGCTCTCGCCGGGCGAAGGCGAACATTACCCGCAATTCCTGCGAGCCGCCGAAGCAATGTACGATCGCGGCTTCACCGAGTTGGCACAACGGCCTTTTACCCGGGTTGCGGACATGCTGGAGGTTTTGCCAGACCTCATTAAACTCAGGGCCGACCGGAGTATTTACCAATTCGTTTCCCAGTTTTTCAGTGATGAGCGTCTGCGCAGAGCTTTCTCTGTGCCTTCCCTGCTGGTGGGGGGCAATCCGTTTCAGACATCGTCACTTTACGCCCTGATTCATGCTTTGGAGCGTAAAAGCGGCGTTTGGTATGTACAAGGCGGAACCGGTGCGCTAGTTAAGGCACTGGCGGAGCTGTTTCAGCGACACGGCGGTCGCTTGCACGTCGGCCAGTCAGTTCAGCATCTGGACATGGACGGCTTGAACGTGTGCGCCGCTGTGACCGACCAAGGCCGGCGTTTTGATGCCGACTTGGTGGTGAGTAACGCGGACCCGCTCTACGTTTATGATCACTGGATTGAAAGAACCACTCGTCAGCGGCTTGCCGACAGCCACAGGGCAAGATTAAAGCAGTCTATGGGGCTGTTTGTGCTTTATTTCACCACCGCGCGGGTTTACTCCGACATTGAACATCACACAATTGTGTTCGGTGAAACCTTCCGGGAAATTTTGACCGAGATTTTTGAACAGCGCCAGATTCCGGAAGATCTGAGCCTGTATTTGCACCGGCCCGGCGCGACAGACCCGACCATGGCGCCAAAAAATGGTGACGCCTTTTATGTGCTGGCTCCGGTTCCTAATCTTCAGGGCGATCAGGATTGGGATCAGATTTCTACTGACGTTGAAGATCAAATTATCAGTATTTTGACTCAGCGCCTCATGCCGGACCTTCCACAGCAGATTCGCGCCAAACGCAGCATTTCACCTACCTATTTCCACACTGAACTGAACAGTCCGTTTGGTAGCGGGTTCTCCATTGCGCCTACGCTTACACAGTCGGCCGGGCTGCGTTTTCATAACCAGTCGCCGCGCTACCGGAACCTGTTTTTTGTGGGTGCTGGTGTTCATCCTGGTGCAGGCGTGCCGGGTGTCGTGTGCTCGGCCGGAGTGGTTGAGCGCTTAGTGGCCAGGGCTTTTGAATCTCAGGCCGTCATCGAAGCGGAAGCGTCAGCAGGCACCGCCATCAGAGGCGTGAAATGACGGATTCGGTGGCCGAGACTAATCGATCCGCAACCGGCGCTGATGTGCTGCGGCGAAAGGGGAAGAGCTTTTATTGGGCTGGTCAGCTATTGACCGCAGAACAGCTTGAGAGTGCAGCAGGCCTTTATCAGATATGCCGAAGCATAGACGACCTAGCGGACGAGGCATCCACACCCGCCCAGGCGATGGCCGCAAACCGACAGCTTGGCGAATTCCACCAGGCGCTGATATCCAGGCCAACATTGACCGACGAAAAACCCAACCTTTACCAGCAGGCAGAATTGCTGCTGGGAGAACATCCGTTGGCGCTGAGCGCATTGGGTGACCTTGTTGACACGGTGCGTCGGGATCTTGACCTTGTCAGAGTGGCGGATCAGGCCGAACTTCTTCGTTATTGCTACGGTGTGGCGGGAACGGTAGGGGTTATGATGACGTGCTTGTTAAACGCACGTGAGCGGGAAAAAGCCCTACCGCACGCCATTGATTTAGGAATTGCCATGCAGCTGACCAACATCTCTCGCGATGTTCTGGAGGATGCCCACTTGAACCGCTTATACCTGCCGGCCGATGGGGCAGCGGGTATGATTACTCCAGAAGATATTGTGGCTGGAAATCGAGATGCCCGGCATCAGGCCTGGTTGGGCGTCCGCGATCTGCTGGGCATGTCCGAGGCCTACTATCGCAGTGGGTGGCATGGGTTGGGTTACCTGCCGTTCAGAGCACGTTTGGCCATTGCCGTTGCGGCAAAGGTTTATCGGCAAATTGGCCGACAGATTTTGCAAAGGGGCGAACAACGTTATTGGCAGAGCCGATGTGTGGTTGGCTCAGCCGAGAAACTGAGGGTGTCGGTGGGAGCCGTTGTTCAACTGGCGGCAAGCGCAATCAATCGCCAGTCTATTCGTCACGATCACGCGCTGCATCAAGGCCTGACAACCCGTCTTAAACTGCGCCAGCCTGAAAAGCGATGAACCGCCGTCTTGAACCCGAACCTTCATTTGGACCAACGCCCACAAGCCAACGCGCTGCGCCGAACGCTGAGTATGACCTTGTCATTATCGGAGCCGGGTTGGCTGGGCTCAGCTTGGCCTGCTGGCTCTTGCAGTTGGCAGAAGAGGGGAAAACAACATTGCCCAGAGTGTGTTTTCTTGAACCACGAACATCCTATAGTAACGATCGGACATGGTGTTTCTGGGACCTTGAGCCACATCCTTTTCGTGATCTTATCACCCATCGCTGGTTTCGCTGGCAGGTCAGCCAGGGTAATCAAACAGCGTGTCAGTCTGACGGAAACGCTGCTTACGCAATGCTGCCGGCTGATGCATTGTATCGGCACGCACTGGCCAAAATAGCCGATATTCCGGCCTTTGATCTGCACCTAGGTGTGATCGTTAGCGGCATTGAACACACCGATGATGGCGCTCTGGTGTCGGCGGATCAACGTCGTTGGCAGGCAAAGGCAGTCATAGACACTCGCCCCCCCGACAAGGGTCAGCTGATATCCGGCGTTGGGTTTTGGCAGGTTTTTTCAGGCCTTGAGATTACCTGTCCCAAGCACGGTTTTGATACTTCTACGGCCACGCTGATGGATTTTCAGCCTGGCTATCCGCACCCGTGTTTTTTGTACCTGTTGCCTCTCGACGAGGACCACTTTCTGATTGAATGGACCGCCTTTCAACCAGAGAAGGAGCTTGCGCCGGACTATCGCTCAGACCTTGATTCATGGCTGCAGCGACAGAACCTGGGGTATTACGAAGTCACAAGAGAGGAGTCTGGTAGCCTGCCTATGTTGCGCATGCCGAACGTTCAGAGCGTTGGTCGGGTGCTCAGGGCCGGCGTTGGTGCAGGCTGGATGAGGGCCGCCACGGGTTATCATTTTGTGAGTTGTCAAAGAGGCAGCGCGGCGCTTGCCCGGCAGATTCTTGCGGCTCACGCCAGTGGCGACTGGATGCTTCAGGGCCCAGCGGTACGGGTTGGCTGGCTGGACTGGATGGACAGCGTGTTTCTGCGGGCATTAAAGCGGCACCCGGACAAAGCACCACAATGGTTCGTGGGGCTTTTTGCTGCCACGAACGCCGCACAAATGAGCCGGTTTATGAACGACCAGCCGCGCTGGCGTGATGCTCTAGCCGTGGCCAGCGCGCTACCGCCCGGGCCCTTTGTGCGAGCCGCATTGCCATGGTGATGAACGACACCACTAACGCTGACAATGTGCTTTATCGGAGTTCAGGCGGACGCCATCACCAATTTGTTATATTGATCATTGCCAGCCTCGCGCTGATCGTCAGCGTTATGCTGCCGGCTCTGTCGATTGAACAACAGTTCTGGATTGTGTTGCTGCCTATTGGTGTGTTCGGCCTGTCCCACGGGGGCGCTGACCCCATGATTCTCAAGAAACTGACCGCGACGTCGCCAACCGGCTTGTTCGTTGTTCTGTGTGTTTACTTAACGGCCTCGTTGGCTTTTATTGCGCTAATCTGGGTTCTACCGGTGGTGGCGCTGCTGGCGTTTCTGGGATTGTCGGTTTGGCATTTTGGCTACACCGACGAGGCTTTTCTAAGCTCGGCGAAAAACCCTTTGTTGCGTTGGTTAAGCGGCAGCATGCCCATTCTGGGTCCGATGCTCGGGCATGCGCAGCAAACAAGCGAGTTGTTTGCCTGGCTGGTTAAGATTGAACCACAGGTGGTTTTGGAGATCGTGGTGTGGCTTGGGCCTTATTTGGCGGTGTTTTGGCTTTTGGGCTTCGGATGCCTGTTGTTCGGACGCCTCAACCGACTAGACCCAAGAGTGTGGGTCGAGTTATGCCTGGTGGGTGCGGCCTTGATCGCACTGCCACCGCTTCTGGGATTCGCATTCTATTTTTGTACGATTCACAGCGTGCGTCATTTCCTTTCGATTGCAGAACACCGCTTGTTGTCGAATCAAAAAAGCCTGTTCCAGGCGTTTCCGGCCCGTAAAATCTTGCCTGCAACGCTGGGGGCAATCGCAATGGCGAGTGTCGCCTGGGGAGTGACTATTCTTATTGGGCCTTCGACGAGTTTGCTGGTTGACGCAGTCAGAGTCATGTTCTGGGCGCTGGCGGCGCTGACACTTCCGCACGCTATCATCGTCAGATTATGGTGGAACCAGCGGCTTGCTGGGTGAGAGGACTGCTCAAAAAGATCAGGGACAGATTTCAAATCTATCCCCTTTGAGTAAGAAAACCGGGGCCTCGGCGGGCCAGGGACAGATTTCAAATCTGTCCCTTAAAAGCAAAAAAACCGAGGCCTGAGCCCCGGTTTTTCCTATTCGGCCTTGCGGGCTTAAAACAGCACGCGGCAGCGAATGGTGCCCTTCACTTCCAACAGCTTTTCCAGCGCCAGTTCACCGTAGGCTTTGTCGACGTCGATCACCACGTAGCCGATGTCTTCCTTGGTTTGCAGGTACTGACCACAGACGTTAATACCGTTGGCGGAAAAGACTTGGTTGATTTCTGACATCACGCCCGGCACGTTTTCGTGAATGTGCAGTAGCCGATGCTGGTTCGGATGCGAGGGCAGGGCCACTTCGGGGAAGTTCACGGACGATACGGACGTACCGTTGTCGCTGTACATGGACAGTTTTTCTGCGACTTCACGGCCGATATTTTCCTGGGCTTCTATGGTGGAGCCCCCCACGTGTGGGGTCAGGATCACGTTGTCGAACTCACGTAACGGCGACTCGAATTCTTCTTTGTTAGATTTTGGCTCAACCGGGAACACGTCAATGGCAGCGCCCAGCAGCTTGCCGCTGCGCAGTGAGTCAGCCAAGGCGTCTATGTCGACCACCGTGCCACGTGAGGCGTTCATCAAAATAGAGCCAGGCTTCATATGTGCCAGCTGCTCGGCTTTGAACATGTACTTGGTGGCTGCGGTTTCCGGTACGTGTAGGCTCACCACATCACACAGATTCAGCAGTTCTTGCAGGGAACCCACTTGCGTGGCATTGCCGATGGAGAGTTTAGACACCACATCGTAGAAGTACACGTCCATGCCCAAGCCTTCGGCCAGCACACTGAACTGGGTGCCAATATTGCCATAGCCAATAATGCCCAGCTTCTTGCCGCGGATTTCATAGCTGTCTTTGGCCGACTTTAGCCATTCGCCACGGTGGGCCTTGGCATTCTTTTCCGGCACGCCGCGCAGCAACAAAATGGCTTGCGCCAACACCAGTTCGGCTACCGAGCGGGTGTTGGAAAAGGGCGCATTAAATACCGCCACACCGCGGCGTGTGGCCGCCTGCAGGTCTACCTGATTGGTGCCAATACAGAAGCAACCCACTGCCACCAGCTTCTTGGCGGCTTCGAATACGGCCTCTGTCAGCTGCGTGCGCGATCGTAAGCCGACAAAATGGGCGTCGGCAATTTTCTCGATCAGCTCGTCTTCAGCCAACGAGTGCGACAGGGACTCAATGTTGGTGTAACCGGCGGAGTGCAGCGAATCGAGTGCAGACTGGTGAACACCTTCCAACAACAGGATTCGGATTTTGCTTTTTTGCAGAGACGTATTGGACATGGGCTTACTTTCCAACTTTTTGTCGCGTTTAACCACCCGTGGCCAGTCATCTCAGCTTTACATCGCATGGGCTGGCACACAGAACAGGGGCGGTATGATAACATAATCCTTGGCGTTGGCGGCTTGCAGAGCACTCCTGTTTTTATACAGGCCTGCGCCTCCAGGCGGTCTAATGTTGACTGTACCGCCCCATTTTGAGACACACTTGCGCGAGAGCCCAGCCTGATGACATCTGAACAGATCATAGCCGTCCTGAAGCAACTGATGGCCAAGGGTGATGCCCCGGGTAAAGTGCTGACAGATCCGTCTGATCTTGCCACCTACGGCACCGACTGGACCCGAATATACACGCCAAATCCGGTTGCTATTGCGCTGCCGAAAACCACCGAACACGTGCAGGCGCTGGTTCAGTTCGCTAACCAAAACAAAGTTGCTTTGGTGCCCTCTGGCGGCCGAACTGGCTTGAGCGCCGGCGCCGTAGCCGCCGACGGTGAAGTGGTGGTGGCGTTTGACAATATGAACCAGATTCTGGACTTCAACGCCTGTGACCGCACCGTGCGTTGCCAGGCCGGTGTTATTACTGAACAGCTGCAGAATTTTGCCGAAAAAAACGGCCTTTACTACCCGGTGGACTTTGCGTCCGCCGGCTCCAGCCAGCTGGGCGGCAACCTGTCCACCAACGCCGGTGGCATCAAAGTTATCCGCTATGGCATGAGCCGAGACTGGGTTGCTGGCTTGAAAGTTGTCACCGGTAAAGGCGATGTTCTCGATCTGAACAAAGACCTGGAAAAGAACAACACTGGCTACGACCTGCGCCACTTGTTCATCGGCGCTGAAGGCACTCTGGGTTTTATTACAGAAGCCACCATGAAGCTGTCACGCCAGCCAGACAATCTTACCGTGTTAGTACTGGGCCTGAATGACCTGGGCAGCACTATGGACGTGCTGAACACCTTCCGCAGCAAGCTGGATTTAACCGCCTACGAATTTTTCTCACACCAGGCGATGAATCACGTGCTGGCCCACGGCCAGGTAAAAGCGCCGTTTGACACCGAGGCGCCTTACTATGCGCTGCTGGAATTTGAAGCGGTGTCTGATCAGGTGACGGAACAAGCCATGGAACTGTTCGAGCAGTGCATGGAAAACGGCTGGGTGCTCGACGGCGTGATCAGCCAAAGCGAAACCCAGGCCCAGAACCTGTGGCAGCTGCGCGAGCGCATCTCCGAATCCATCGCCCCGCGTATCCCCTACAAAAACGACATTTCTGTGGTGGTATCCCGGGTGCCGGGCTTTCTGGACGAAATCGACCAGGTGGTCAGCAACCACTATCCGGATTTCGAAATTATCTGGTTTGGCCACATCGGCGACGGCAATCTGCACCTGAACATCCTCAAACCTGAGGACATGGCGAAAGAAGACTTCTTCGAAAAGTGCCAGCAGGTGAACAAGTGGGTGTTTGAAATCGTCGAAAGATACCAGGGCAGCGTGTCCGCCGAACACGGCGTGGGCATGACCAAAAAAGCCTACCTGCAGTACACCCGAAGCGAAGCTGAAATTGCGTACCTGAGAGGCATCAAACAGGTTTTTGACCCTAACGGCATCATCAACCCGGGTAAAATCTTCGACTGATACGGCGGTTAGCGCGCACATGAAGCGACACATCGTAGTACTCACCGGCGCTGGCATCAGCGCCGAAAGCGGCTTGGCCACCTTCCGTGATAGCAACGGATTGTGGGAAAAGCACAACGTACATGATGTAGCCACCCCCGAAGCCTTCCAGCGCGACCCGGCGCTGGTGCTGCGTTTCTACAACGAACGCCGTCGTCAACTGGCCAACACTCTACCCAATCGCGCCCACTGCCTGCTTGCCGAATTGGAGCGCAGTTATCAGGTGACCATAATCACCCAGAACGTAGACGATTTACACGAACGCGGCGGCTCTACCCACGTGTTACACCTGCACGGTGAACTCACCAAGGCCTGTAGCAGCAAAAACCCCCAGGCCATCCACAGCATCGGCTACCGCGATATCAGCTTGGGTGAACGCAGCCAAGACGGCAGCCAACTGCGCCCCCACATCGTCTGGTTCGGCGAAGAAGTCCCGATGCTGGAAGCCGCTATAGACATAGTGCGCAGTGCCGACGACCTGCTCATTGTCGGCACCTCCCTACAAGTCTACCCGGCCGCCGGCCTGGTCCACGAAGTAGAACGCGACGTGCCCATCACCGTTATAGACCCGGTAACCCCCACAGGAAGAGTCTCCCGCGCCCGGTTTATTCAAAAAAGCGCAGTGGAAGGTGTAGCAGAATGGGTAAACAGCTTATCCAGACCTGTGCTGTTAACTCTCAATCCAGACCTGTGCCATTAACGCCTAATCAGCAAACTCAGCCAAATAAGCCCGCAACTCATTACCAAAAGCCGCCTGAACTCCCAATCGCTTCAGCATCCAATAATGCCCCGCGATCATCCGGTCAATAAAAATACTCTCCACCGGCGGCTTAAAAGAATTCAGATACTTAAACACCGTACTGGTCTTGGCCGCCACATCCTTATGCAACCGCGCCTGACCAAAATCGTAGGGCTGTTCAGACTCAAACGGCACCACTAAAATGTCCCGCCACATGGCGTAATAAGCCTCATCAATCGCCGGTTGGCTCTCAACTCGCGCACCCAAATCGATCAAATACTGGTCTAGCGCCTTATAATCCTGATCTAAAGCAGCCGTTACCGCATTGCGGTAAGCCCGCACAATCTCCGGCTTCAGCTTTTTTACACAGCCAAAATCGTACATCACGATGGTGCCGTCCGGCCGGTAAGCAAAGTTACCGGCGTGTGGGTCACCGTGAATGCACTGAAAACGAAACAATTGGTCCGCCATCGCGGTAAAAATGCGGTGGCCGATGAGATTGATGGTGTTTTGGTCGTAACGCTCCGAGGTGATATCGCCGACGTGGTCACCTTCTTCCAGCTCCAGAGTCATGACGTGGCGGGTTGAGTGGCTACGCACCACCGCTGGAATAACCACCCAGGGATCGTTGCGATGAAACTCGCGAAACACATCAAGATTGCGGGCTTCATTGTCGTAATCCAATTCTTCGTGCAGGCGTTCGCGGATTTCATTAAATAATTGATCTACCGATTCCTTGGGCATTTTCAGCAGGCCGCCTAGTTTTAAAGCCAGGCGAAGCTGCTTCAGGTCGGAATCGCAAGATTCGTCAACCCCCGGATACTGCACCTTTACGATCACGTCGGTTCCATCGTGCATCCGCGCCCGATGCACCTGGCCTATCGAGGCCGCCGCGTAAGGTGCTTCCTGCAGGTACTCGTAAAGCTCGTGCACCGGTTTGCCCAAGGCGGTTTCAATTTGCTGGCGAATCACCTCGAAGGGCATGGGCGGCGCTTCTTTTTGAAGCTTTTGCAGGGCGTCAGAAAATTCCCGGGGTAAAAAATCTTGGGTTTGCGATGCTATTTGGCCCACCTTCATGGCAGCGCCTTTCATTTCCCCCAGAGTGTCGGTAATGCGCGATGCCATACGGCTGTAGCTCTCGCTGCGCGCACCTTCGTCGTTTTCACCGCTAAAAAAACTGCGTGCCTTTTGGCCAGCGAATTGTCCGGCCACGGAGGCAGTCATGCCTGCGAGTTTGAAAAAACGACCACTGCGGGTGGTAACCGGTTTTTTTGCCATGCCAGATATACGCTCCTAACCAAAAAACGATTCAGCGTCGTCACGTTAAACCACGCTTAAGGCTGTTGTCTAAATCACTCTTTATATCACTCTGGTCGACACCGACAGGCGATCTTCCAGCGTCAGTTGCAGGATTTGTCCGGATTCCAGTGGCCCGACACCTTTGGGCGTACCAGTCAGTATTACATCCCCGGGTAACAGAGAGAACTGTGTACTGATGTGGGCAATCAGGGGCACCAGTGGAAACAGCATGTCGGCGGTGTCGCCGCTTTGCTGACGCTCGCCGTCTATATCCAGGCTGAAGTGCAGGCGGCGCTTGTTAAGCTCGTTGGCTGGTATGAATGGCGTGAGTGGGCAGGCGCGATCAAATCCTTTAGCTCGCTCCCATGGCTGCCCCTGCTCTTTTAGCCGGCTTTGCAGGTCGCGCAGGGTCAAATCCAGCGCCAGGCCATAACCCAGTATCGCCGCTTCTGCATCGCTGGCGGAGGCGTTGGTCAGGGGTTTGCCAATCAGCACTGCCAATTCGGTTTCAAAGTGCACGGCGCCTTGATCCCGCGGGAAGTCCAGAGGTCTGGTCAGGTGTACCGCGGCGGTGGCGGGTTTTATGAACAGCAGGGGCTCGGTCGGGACCGGGTTGTTCAGTTCTTTGGCGTGTTCGGCATAGTTACGGCCGATGCAGACAATTTTGCCCAGGGGCAAATGAATAGGGGTGGCGTCGTGCCAATGGTGCTGATAATTCACGATAGTGTCCTCCGAAATCTGCGTAAATTCAGGAAACTCGTTGAGAACAGCGTTTTCGCACCTCTTAACCAACTTCCTGCATTCACTCAGGTTTGAGGGCGGCTTATTCTCCCTCGAATGAGCATACAGTATAAACCGCTAAGCCTTCGGCTCGCAGCTTGTCAGAACCGCCCAGGTCAGGCAGATCGATCATCGCCGCTACTTCTACAATTTCGGCGCCAATCCGGCGAATCAGCCGGGAGGCCGCTAGCATGGTGCCACCGGTGGCGATCAGATCATCGACTAGCACCACTTTGTCGCCGGGTTTGAGGGCGTCTTTGTGCAGCTCCACCGAGGCGGTGCCGTATTCCAGTTCGTAGTCTTCCACTAAGGTATCAAACGGAAGCTTGCCTTTCTTGCGAATCAACACCAGCGAGGCGTTCAGTTCATACGCCAGGGCAGAGCCAATGATAAAGCCACGGGCATCTACCGCCGCAATCGCGTCTATTTGCTGGTCGTGGTAGCGGTGTACAAAGGCATCAATCAGTTTGCGAAACGCGGTTTTGTTCTGTAGCACCGTCGTGATGTCGCGGAAAGTAACACCGGGTTTCGGCCAGTCCGGAACCGTGCGGATAGCCTGCTTGATGCTCTGAGAAAAGTAATCCATGAAACCCCTGCCTTACTCCCGGGCGCCGCTTACGCGACATCCAGGAAAATGAATTTAAGAATAAACACCAGAGCGATAACAATCACGCTCAGATTGAGATCAGACCAACGACCGCTCAGGGCTTTCAATACCGCGTAGGTGATAAAGCCTAGAGCGATGCCGTTAGCAATCGAGAACGTCAGCGGCATCATCAGCGCGGTGACAACCGCTGGTGCAGCGTCGGTCACATCGTCCCAGTCGATCAGCTTTAGTCCACTGGCCATTAGCACCGCGACGTACAACAGCGCCGGAGCGGTGGCGTAGGCAGGGACGATGCTGGCAAGGGGCGCCAGCACCAGACACGCGGCGAACAGGCCGGCGACAACCACTGCCGTCAGGCCGGTGCGACCACCTGCGGCGATACCGGCGGTGGATTCCACATAGCTGGTGGTGGTAGATGTGCCCAGAACAGCACCCGACATGGTGGCCACGGAGTCTGACATGAGCGCGCGGCCCAGACGTGGCAGTTTGCCATTTTCGTCCAGCAGGCCGCCACGTTGGGCGGCGCCGATCAGGGTGCCAGAGGTGTCAAACAGATCAACAAACAGAAAGGCAAAAATAACGCTGATCATGCCGACGTTAAACGCGCCAGCCAGGTCTAGCTGCATGAAGGTGGGGGCCAGGCTGGGCGGTGCTGAAAACAGGCCGTTGTATTCAATCATGCCGGTAGCCAACGCTACCAGGGTGACCGCAATAATGCCGATCATCACCGCGCCGGTAACGCGGCGGAACGACAGCGCGCAAATTAAAATAAAACCGCCAAAAAACAGCAGACTCTCGGCCGCCTTGACGTCGCCCATACCCACCAGGGTAGCTGGGTGATCGACGATAATGCCGGCGTTTTTCAGGGCAATCAACGCCAGAAAAAAACCGATACCGGCAGAAATGCCAAAGCGCAAAGACAATGGTATGGAGTTGATGATCCACTCCCGCACTTTAAAAATACTCAGCGCAAAGAATATCAAACCCGACAGAAACACAGCGCCAAGAGCCACTTGCCAGGTGTATCCCATGCTGCCAACCACGGTGAACGAGAAAAATGCGTTCAGGCCCATGCCCGGTGCAAGGGCAATCGGGTAGTTTGCCCACAGGCCCATAATCAGTGTGCCAACAACCGCCGCCAGGCAGGTGGCGACGAACACCGCGCCAAAGTCCATACCTGTGGATGACAGAATGCTGGGGTTAACCACGATGATGTAGGCCATGGTTAAAAAGGTGGTAATACCGGCAACGACTTCTTTACGAACGTTGGTGCCGTGGGCCTGGAGTTTAAACAATCGTTCAAGCATGACGGGGGTCTGCCTCACAGATGCTGGGGTTTCGAAAGTCGGGCTGATTGGAAAAATCGGGCTGCTTAAAAAACGGCAATGTTAACGCCTGACGGCTCTCAGGCCAAGGGATGATTGATTTTGCCCACAGTTCCGGTTGGAACCAGCAACTTATTAGCCTGAGGAAAGGGTGGCCAGTTCATTTATAAAGCCTCTAGTCCTCGTGCAGGCTATAAGTCGTTTTTATTCAGACGAATAAGAAAGATTTATTTGCTTCATAGATGGACTGTGTTTAGCTTGATGGCAACCATCAGGGGTATAATTTTGCCCTGTCAGAATCATGCAATGACATCATTACAGGAGTCTCTGTGAAAGCCATTCTCTGCAAAGAATACGGCCCTGCTGACACGCTCGTGATTGAAGATGTGCCGAGCCCTGTAGCGAAAGGCCGCGGTGTTAAAGTGCGCGTAAAAGCAGCGGGCCTTAACTTTCCTGATACGCTTATTATCGAAGGGAAATACCAGCTCAAGCCGACCTTGCCGTTTTCTCCGGGCGGCGAAATGTCGGGTGAAGTGATTGCAGTGGGAGAAAAAGTCACTCGTTTTAAGGTCGGCGATCGGGTTGCGGGCTTGACCGGCTATGGCGCTTTTGCTGAGGAAGTGATTGTGCCTGAGCATAACGTGTTGCTTTTGCCAGACGGCATGAGTGACGAAAAAGCCGCTGCATTTATGATGGTTTACGGCACGTCCTATTACGCTCTTAAGCAGCGCGCGAACATTCAGGTTGGGGAAAGTCTTCTTGTTCTGGGCGCCAGCGGTGGTGTAGGGCGGGCAACGGTTGAATTGGGCAAGGCCATGGGTGCCCGTGTGATTGCTGCCGCCAGTTCAGCACAGAAGCTTGCAGTTGCCGAAGCCGCGGGTGCGGATGAGTTGATCAATTACACGGAAGAGCCCCTTAAAGACGCCATAAAGCGCCTGACCAACAGCAAGGGCGTGGATGTAATTTACGACCCCGTGGGTGGTGATTACACGGAGCAGGCACTGCGAGCCATGGCCTGGAACGGCCGCCATCTGATTATTGGTTTTGCCACGGGCGATATCCCGAAAATTCCAGCGAACTTGACGCTATTGAAAGGCTGCTCTGTCGTCGGTGTGTTCTGGGGCAGCTTTACCCAGCGAGAGCTGGAAGCGAGTGCCCAGAACATGATGGAGCTGATGAAGCTCTACGCCGAGGGTAAAATTGATCCGAAAATCAGCGAGGTTTTCGAGTTTGAGGATTACGCCAAGGCCCTTGGTGCCCTGACTGAGCGTCGTGCTACTGGTAAGGTGGTCCTTAAAGTTGGGTTCTGAGTCCTTGTAGCTTGGCGGTGTTAAACAGCCGTTGAACTTTGCTGCTGATTCTCTAAGCTAGGCCGCGGCCCACTATTTCCCATTCGGAGCTTTACCCCGCCTATGAGCGAGCAAACTTACAACGCCGATGCCATTGAAGTTCTAAGCGGTTTGGACCCGGTGCGAAAAAGGCCGGGGATGTACACCGACACCAGCCGCCCCAATCATCTTGCCCAGGAAGTGGTCGATAACAGCGTGGACGAGGCTCTGGCCGGCCATGCAAAGCGTATCGATGTCGTGCTGTACAACGACGGCTCACTGAGCGTGGAAGACGATGGCCGGGGCATGCCGGTGGACATGCACAAGGAAGAAGGTGTGCCGGGGGTAGAGCTGATTCTGTCGCGGCTGCACGCCGGCGGTAAGTTTTCCGAAGGTAACTACAGTTTTTCCGGTGGTTTGCACGGAGTTGGCGTGTCGGTGGTCAACGCGCTGTCGACCCATCTGGAAGTGCTTATTCGGCGCAACGGTCAGGTACATCGGATGACGTTCGCCAACGGCGATAAAGTGACTGAGCTGGAGGTCGTCGACAGCTGCGGAAAGCGCAATACTGGTACCCGGCTTAAATTTACACCGGACACTAAGTATTTCGACTCGGCCAATTTCTCGGTCAGCCGCCTGCGCCACAATTTACGCGCCAAGGCGGTTTTGTGTCCCGGGTTAACGGTGACCTTTAGCCAGGAAAAAACCGGTGAGAAAGACGAATGGTGTTATCAAGACGGCCTGCGAGACTATTTGCGCATTTCCCTGGCGGGCAGTGAAGTGGTGCCTCTTGAGCCGTTTACTGGCAGTTTTTCTGGCAATACAGAAACTGTGGACTGGGCCATCCAGTGGCTGCCTGACGGCGGTGACGCCGTTGCCGAAAGCTACGTTAACCTTATTCCAACCGCTCAGGGCGGCACCCACGTCAACGGTCTGCGCACGGGCTTGCTAGAAGCCATGCGCGACTTTTGTGAGTTTCGCAGCCTGCTGCCCCGTGGCATTAAGTTGTCACCTGAGGATATTTGGGAACGGGTAGTTTATGTGCTGTCATTCAAGATGCAGGAGCCACAGTTTTCCGGCCAGACCAAAGAGCGCCTGTCATCACGTCAGGCTGCCGCGTTTATTTCCGGAGTGGTGAAAGACGCCTTCAGTTTGTGGTTGAATCAGCACACCGACATCGCCGAAATACTGGCCGAGCTTTTTATCAGCAACGCCCAGCGCCGCCTGAAAGCCAGTAAAAAAGTAGCCCGTAAACGAATTACCTCGGGCCCTGCGCTACCAGGCAAGCTGGCGGATTGCTCGGGCAGTGACACGGCCCGGTCGGAATTGTTTTTGGTAGAGGGTGATTCCGCCGGCGGCTCGGCGAAGCAGGCCCGGGACCGCCAATTTCAGGCCGTTATGCCCTTGAAAGGTAAAATTCTGAATACCTGGGAAGTGGATTCCAGCGAAGTGCTGGCGTCCCAGGAAATTCACGACATTGCCGTGGCCATCGGGGTAGACCCGGGTTCAAACGAGCTGGCCGGTTTGCGCTACAACAAAGTGTGTATTCTGGCCGATGCCGACTCCGACGGGCTGCACATCGCCACGCTGTTGTGCGCGCTATTTGTGAAGCACTTTCGGCCGGTGGTTGCCGCCGGCCACGTGTTTGTGGCTATGCCGCCGCTGTACCGCGTAGATCTTGGCAAGCAGACCTTCTACGCCCTTGATGAATCGGAAAAAAAGGGCATTATCGACCGCCTGGCGGCAGAGAATAGCCGCGGAAAAGTGTCGGTCACGCGTTTTAAAGGCTTGGGTGAGATGAACCCGCTGCAGTTGCGCGAAACCACCATGGCGCCGGATACCCGCAGGCTGGTGATGCTGACCATTGCAGACGGTGACGACACCGACAGCTGTATGGACATGTTATTGGGTAAAAAACGGGCGCCCGACCGGCGTGCCTGGCTGGAAGCTTACGGTAATATGGCGGATGTTCCGGTATAAACCTGGGAAAATAGGCCCACCAAAAGCAAAACGACTTCGCTGATTTTCCGGGCCAGCTTCTTTTACGAAGGGTTCTGGGAAATCAGCGAAGTCGTAACAACTTACCCGGCGTGAGCCGTTGCAGTGTTGGCGTTGCCTTTAATTATTGCTGGGTACAACTGTTAGTTATTGCTAGGTACAACTACGTGTTCGTCGAATTCAAGTTCCATAATAAAGCGTCCTTTTTTGTTGATTGATATGCAATATGGTTATCATAGCGTTGCGCTATTTTTGAACAATCCGTAAATGCCCTATACGGCAAATGACTTATGTAGGAAAAGGAGCGTGAAGCGCTATGCAGCTGCATAACAGTCAAGGGACTTACGGCCTGGTGGCGGTGTTTCTGCACTGGTTGGTGGCCTTAACCGTGGCGGGTATGTTTGGCTTGGGTTATTGGATGGTCGGCCTTACTTATTACGACGCCTGGTACAAACAGGGGCCGGACATTCATCGCAGTGTTGGCGTGTTGTTGTTTACTGCCATGCTGTTGCGGGTTGTGTGGCGCCTGATGAACCCGCGGCCGGAGCCGGTGCCAGGTCATCGGCGTTGGGAGGTTGTCGCGGCGCACCTGGTCCATGGTTTGTTGTATCTGCTGCTGTTTGTTGCCATGGTCAGCGGCTACCTGATTTCTACCGCTGACGGCTCGTCGGTGAGCGTGTTTGGCTGGTTTGATGTGCCCTCCATCACGGGTCGCATCAAGGGCATGGAAGACACCGCGGGTGTGGTGCATTATTGGGTAACCTTGAGTGTCGTCGTGTTAGCGGGTATTCATGCGCTTGGTGCACTCAAACATCATGTTATCGACCGAGACAATACTTTGCGACGTATGCTGGGACGCTAAAGATGTCCCGCACTGGCTTTTAATTAACGAGAACTCTCTTATGAAACGATTATTTTTAGCATCGGCGGTGTCTCTGGTTTTGGTCGGTGGCGCTCAGGCGGCGGACCACTCGGGCACCTACGCTTTTGATAAAGTGGGCGCTCATCAGTCCATTAATTTCCGTATTTCACACTTGGGTTACAGCTGGCTTTACGGGCGCTTTAATGATTTTGATGGTCAGTTTGTGTACGACGCCGAAAATCCGCAGAACAGCTCGGTAACGGTGTCTATTGATACCGTCAGTGTTGATAGTAACCACGCCGAACGCGACAAGCACATCCGGAGTGAAGATTTCCTTTCTACCGGTGAGTTCCCGCAAGCGACGTTTAAAAGCACCGGGATCCGCCTGGACGAAGAAGGAGAAGCCGACATTGTGGGCGACCTGACTCTACGCGGTGTTACCCGTGAAGTAGTGCTGGATGCGGAAATGATTGGTCACGGCGCGGATCCCTGGGGTGGCTACCGCATGGGCTTTGAAGCTGAAACCGAGTTACGGCTTACTGATTTTGGTATTCCTACCAATTTGGGGCCTGCGTCCGAGATTGTTACTCTTGAAATCTCAGTGGAAGGCATTCGCCAGTAATCCCCAAATGGCGGGAACGACGAATCGGCGTAAAAAAAAAGGAGGAGCTGTGTAGCTCCGCCGTTTTTTTCAAGCGCATATTGAGCGAGCTCAGGCTTTGTTGTGGCGCGATTCACTGCATTGGCAGAGATGACGCATACGCCAGAACTGGCCGACAAAAATAACCAGCCATATCACCAGGCCGGCCCACAGATACGCCGCCGGAACGCGGAAACTTCCGCTGATAGCAAACTCCACCAACAGCATCAACACTAACGCTAGCACTGCATTAGCCAACGCAGTCATCATGGCTTGCCCGCAGGCTTTTAGGTTTGGCTTCATAGTGGTCCGCTTAGGTGAAAGAAAAAACGGTCTTCTATTACTAATGCGAAGCATACGATGGTTACGGAAAACGCTCCATTCGGGAATTCCGCTATTGGAATTGGTGTATCTGCCGCCGGCTCCATATAATGTGCGGTTCCAGACTGACCGCGCAAGGCGCCGGCAGCTTTGTGTTTCCTTCAGATAATTCAGGCAAAAGAGGCATCCATGCCAGAGTTTCAGACAACGGATGAGGGCTTTGAGCGGGTTGCGCTCAGGGACTATACGGAAAAAGCCTATCTTGACTACTCCATGTACGTCATTCTTGATCGGGCTCTTCCCAATGTCGGTGACGGGCTTAAGCCGGTTCAACGGCGCATTATTTACGCCATGTCGGAACTGGGCCTGAAATCGACGTCCAAATACAAAAAGTCTGCGCGCACCGTGGGCGACGTGCTGGGTAAATTCCACCCCCACGGCGACAGCGCCTGTTACGAAGCCATGGTGTTGATGGCGCAGCCATTTTCATATCGCTACCCGCTGGTGGATGGTCAGGGTAACTGGGGCTCGCCAGACGACCCCAAATCGTTTGCTGCCATGCGCTATACCGAATCGCGTTTGGCGCGCTTCGCCGACGTGCTGCTCAGCGAACTGGGCCAGGGTACGGCTGACTGGGTGCCCAATTTTGACGGCACCATGGACGAGCCTTCGATACTGCCGGCGCGCTTGCCCCATGTGTTGCTTAATGGCACCACGGGCATAGCCGTGGGTATGGCGACCGACATACCGCCCCACAACGTGCGCGAAGTGACGGCTGCTTGTATTCACCTGCTGGACGCGCCGGATGCCACGGTAGAACAGCTGTGCGAATACATCCAGGGCCCGGATTACCCTACTCGGGCAGAAATTATTACCCCGCGTAAAGATCTGCTGCAAATGTACGAGACCGGCCGCGGTTCGTTGCGCATGCGTGCGCGCTGGGTGAATGAAGGCGGCGACCTGGTAATCACTGACTTGCCCCATCAGGTATCCGGTAACCGGGTGCTGGAGCAGATTGCCCATCAGATGCAGGCCAAAAAGCTGCCCATGGTGGCGGATTTGCGCGATGAATCAGACCACGAAAACCCCACCCGGTTGGTGATTGTGCCCCGTTCAGGCCGGGTAGACGACGAAGGCCTGATGGCGCATCTGTTTGCCAGTACCGACCTGGAAAAGCCTTATCGGGTGAATATCAACGTGATTGGTAACGATGGCCGCCCGGGTGTGAAAGGCCTGGTGCAGCTGCTGACCGAGTGGCTTACGTTCCGCCGCGCCACGGTGATAAGACGCCTGCAATACCGGCTGGATAAAGTGCTGGCCCGACTCCACCTGCTGGAAGGGCTGCTGATTGCTTATCTGAATCTGGACGAAGTGATCGAAATTATCCGCTATGAGGACAAGCCTAAAGCCGAATTGATGGCTCGGTTCTCGTTGTCGGCGGACCAAGCCGAGGCAATTCTTGAGCTGAAGCTGCGCCACCTGGCGAAGCTGGAAGAGATGAAAATTCGTGGCGAGCAGGATGAACTGGCCACCGAGCGCGATCACTTGCAATCCATTCTGGGCTCCGAGAAAAAGCTGCGTAAGCTGATTAAAACCGAATTGGAACAAGATGCCGAAACTTACGGCGATGACCGCCGGTCACCGATCGTAGAGCGTGGTGAATCGCGGGCGTTTAGTAATATTGACTTGGTGTCCAACGATCCAGTCACGGTTGTGCTGTCTGAAAAAGGCTGGGTGCGAGCGGCCAAAGGCCACGATATCGATCCGCTGGGTCTGAGTTACAAGGCAGGTGACAAGTTTTCTTTGCAGGCACACGGGCGCAATAACCAGCAGGTTATTTTTCTTGACTCGACCGGGCGTGCATACGCCCTGATGGCTCACAGCCTGCCGTCGGCGAGAGGTCAGGGCGAACCGCTGAGCGGGCACGTCAACCCGCCGCCGGGCGCTCAATTCTGCGGCTTGCTGATGGGCGACAGCCAGCGCAAGGTGGTGCTGGTGACCGATGGCGGTTATGGCTTTGCAACCTCGCTGGGTGACATGCTGAGCAAGAATCGCAACGGTAAGACTCTGGTCAGTGTGCCTAAGGGTGCCCGCATTATGGAGCCGGTGATGGTGCCGGTGATGGCGCCTGAAAGTCGCGAAACCCTATACGTGGCCGCGGTGTCTAACGAAGGCCGGATGTTGGTGTTCCCACTCACAGAACTGCCGGAACTGGTTAAAGGCAAAGGCAACAAGTTGATCAGTATTCCTTCGACGCGGGTGCAGTCCCGTGAAGAGTTTGTAGTAGCGGTGGCGGTATTCGCCCGCAGCGACCAGCTCGAGATCCACGCCGGAAAACGCAAAATGAGCCTTCAGTTCAGCGATCTTGAGCATTATCTGGGTGAGCGTGGCCGTCGCGGCCACAAGTTGCCACGGGGCCTGCAGCGGGTTGACCGTATCGGGGTTGCGGGTAGAGGATTGGCAGCAACCGGTGCGGCCCATCAACAGGAGCAAGCAGACAGTGAGTGAACTGGTTCTGATCAACGTTTCCGGGCGCGACAAGCCCGGCCTGACCTCCGAGATTACCGGTATCATGGGCCAGTACGAGGTGCGCATTCTGGATATTGGCCAGGCGGTGATTCACGATTACCTGACGTGGGGGATTCTGATCCAGATTCCTGACGCGTCGCACTCGTCACCGGTGATCCGCGATCTGTTATTTCGCTTGCACGCTTTGGATCTGCAGGTGCGGTTTGCGCCGATTACACCGGAGGAATACCAGCAGTGGGCCCAAGGCCGCAACCGCGCCTGCTACATTGTAACCTTGCTGGCGCGGGACATAACCGCTAAGCAGATTGCGCGGGTGTCGGCGATTACCGCGCGGCACCAGCTCAATATCGACAACATTACGCGCCTGTCGGCGCGGCCGTCACTGAACGTGGATGAAAATCGCACTGCCTGTGTGGAATTTTCCGTGCGTGGCACGCCAGATAATCTGGCACAGTTGAGAGCCGACTTTCTGCATCTGGCCAGCAAGATGAATGTGGATATTGCGTTCCAGGAAGATTCTATTTTCCGCCGCAACCGCCGCCTTGTGGTATTCGATATGGACTCCACCTTGATTGAAGCCGAGGTGATTGACGAACTGGCGCTAGAGGCCGGTGTAGGGCCTCAGGTGGCGGCTATTACCGAGCGTGCAATGCTCGGAGAGCTGGATTTCAGCCAGAGCTTTGCCGAGCGTCTTGCGCTGCTGAAGGGTTTGGATGAGTCGGTTCTGGAGAGGGTTGCCGCGCGCCTGAAAATGACAGAAGGCGCTGAACACCTGATTCGAAGCTTGAAGGCGTTGGGTTACCGGACTGCGATTCTGTCGGGCGGCTTTACCTACTTCGCTCGCAACCTTCAGCGCCAACTGGGCATTGATTATGTGTATGCCAACGAGTTGGAGGTTGTGGACGGTAAGGTAACCGGCCAGGTGTCTGGCACCATTGTAGACGGCGCGCGCAAGGCCGAACTGCTGCTGGAAATTGCGAAAAAAGAACGCATTTCCCACGAACAAGTGATTGCAGTGGGTGACGGCGCTAATGATTTGCCCATGCTCAGCGAAGCCGGCTTGGGCGTGGCGTTTCGTGCCAAGCCCGTGGTGAAGGAATCTGCCCGCCACGCCATTTCAACGCTCGGGTTAGACGCCATTCTGTACCTGATTGGCTTTCGTGAAAGTGAAACCAATCAACAGGTGCAACCGCCACGGAGCCATGACACGGGGCTATAAGTAGTGCCTGAAATAGTGCCTGAAAGAGCGCCTGGGGATCAATTGTCGCTGAAATCGTAGGTCATTTCGGGGGTGGGCGGTTGTAAGTAGTAGCCCTGAATGTAATTTACCCCGGCCTGCCACAGGGTTGCCAGTATGCCGGCGCTTTCTACCAGCGGCACAATCGACAGCTTGCCGGCGCTTTGTAGTGATTGTACCATTTCCTTGAGATGTTCGCGGGCGTCGTTATCATTCTGCAGCTCTTCGGTAAACGAGCCGTCTATTTTAACGTAGTCGGTGTCGATATGGTTGAGCGCATGAAACGGGTTCAAGGCGCAGCCAAACTGGGTTATGGACACTTTGCAATGCAGCTGATGCAGGGCTTTTGCGAAGTCCTTTGCCTGTTTTGTAAAATTATTGGCGTCGCATTCGCGGAGCTGAAATATTAGCGTGTCACCTGGCAGGCGTGCAGCTTTCAGAGCCACACTGAGCCAGGGTGTGAAAGTTTTATCGTGCAGGGTTTCGGCGGTCACGTTCAGAAATAACCGAGTGTTCTGGCCCTTCACACGATGCGCAACCAGTTTTTTTATGGCTTGCAAGAATACCCAGCGGTCAACCTTCATAGCTGTGTCTGTGGGCCCTAAGGGTGGTAAGAAATCGTAGGGGGAAACCTCTTCGCCTTTGTCGTCCAGCATACGCACGTAAACTTCGTAGTGTTCCTCATTTTCCCCGCGCAAATTGATAACTGGCTGGAATAGCAAGCGAAATTGATCGTTGTCCAGCGCACGATGTATGCCGTCTATGGCGGTGTTATCGCTGAGTATTCGGTGTTCGGCGGCATTGTGTACCTGCACGCCGTTGCCGTGGGTTTGCTCGTTCTGTTTTTTTAGTTCGGCTGAAGCGCGGTGCGCGCGGGCCATCAACTCTTCGGCTTTGGGCGCCGTTTCGGTGATGGCCGCAACGCCGATACTCACCGTGAGCTGCACCGAATGGCCGTCGACATCGAACAGCGAACCCGCAATGGCTGTACAGATTTTCTGTGCCAGGCGGACCATGTCATTTTCGCTGTAGGGCAGGTTCAGCAGTGCGAACGAGTCGTCGCCCAAGCGCGCCAAGGTCATGTCTGCACCTACCTGCTCGCGCAGCAGAGTGGCTAAATCGCGCAGCAAAAAGTCGACGCCTGCAATGCCAACGTCCCGCTTCAGCGGCGCAAAATTATCTAATGAAATATAAGCCAGCGCGCCAGATTCGCTGCTGGCACCGGCTTGGGTAATAGCTTCCGCTAGCGAGGCCATGAAGAATGGGCGGTTATACAGGCCGGTAAGCAGGTCCTGATTACTGATTTGCCTCAGTTTTTCTTCCAGTTCTTCGCCGTTGTGCTCCGGTCGCAGCACAATCTGGGTGCAGCGTTCGCCGTCAAAGGTGGCGGCCGAGGCCTGCATATTGGCCGTCAGCTCGCGGCCGTCACTGCGCCGCGCAGTTACTTTTTGGCTCACCCGTTCGCTACTTTGGTTGGCAAAGCCTTTAATCAGTTGGCGGTAGTCGTCTTGGCTTTGGCTGCCGAGGGTGTCCAGAACCGGGATACACATCAGCTCGTCGATGTCGTCGTAACCCAGAAACTCTAAATAGGATTCGTTCGCGTAAACATGCATGCCTTCAATGACATAGGCAATGGCGTCTTTTGAGCTTTCCAGCAGGCGCTGGCAGCGTTGTTCGGCTTCGCGCAGGTGAGATTCCAAAAGCCGGCGGCGGCGGCGCTCGTCAAGGTCCGTCAGTTCGCGATTTACAACCAGCACCAGCAGCGCCTGTTCGGTGTAAGGTACTGTATCTTGTCCGCCGGCTTTAAGAACGGCCGTGGCGCGGGCCGTGTCGTAGTCATCGGTCAGTAGTATGAAAGGAATGTCTTTGCCAAGCCTCCGCAACATGGCTAACGCGGCGTCTACCGGGCATTCCTGTTCAATGTCACGCGCCAGCACTATGTCCCAGTTGCCATTTTTGAGGGCCTCTTCGAGGTCTTCCTCGGAGGTAATGCGATGGGCCCGGGTAGCGCGACCGGAATTGCGTAACAGGCTGATCAGGTTTTCTGCGTCATTCAGTGACGGATCCAGAATAAGCATATGAACGGTGGAGGCTTTCTTCTGCATGGCTCGACAATCTCGTGCTGCACACTGACGGAGCCGGGCCACTGGCAAGGCCAGGCTCTTGGATGAGTATGAATGATGAAGAGGTTGCCGGGTAATAACAAGTCCGGCGCGGACGCGGTGCTATGTCAATACACACCAAGCGATGGTTACGCAATCAGGTACAAAGAGTTTACGCGTATTACAGCGAGGGCCAGAGCGAATCAAATTCATCTTCGCTGGCAGCAGGACCGGGTCTATTGGCACTGGTTTTAGCGTCAGGCCTGCTCTGAAGCTTTATTTCAAATTGGTTGATGCTGCCGGTTGCCGTCATTTTTTTCAGCAACTGGCCTTGTTCTTCCTGATCATCAATCAGCAGGGTAATACGATTTCCAGATTGAAAGGGCAGCCGCGGCACAATCAACGTGGCAGGTTGGTTAATGACGCTGATTTCCGGCAGCATCAGCCCGCGTAAGTACTCGCTACTGTTACCCAGTTTCTGGATCAGACGCACCGCGCAAGGTGTCGCCCTGGGTGCCTGTAGTTCAATTCCAATCTGCGTGCCCTCGTTTTTAATCTGGCGAATCCAGCGAACCACGGCAACACTCCAGGGTTGTGAGCTTTGCTCCCTTACGCCGAGAATTTCGCCTGTTTGCAGGCTGCTGGGTATTTGGCTGTCCCAGGCAATGCAAAAGCCGCCAGGGCTGGTATTGACCATCTTTGCGCGACAGGCACGGGGCGCGTTTTTGAGTGCCGCACTGGCACGGGTGCGGGCGCTGGTGAAGTTGATAGGAGCATTGCTGGCCAACATGCCCTCGTCTTTGTTACCGGCATCGTGCGCGCCGGCCCAGGCGTCGTTTCTTTGAGTGGAGCTGCGGATAAACATGTTGTCTTCGGTGTCTTCCGCTTCGGGCTGTCGGGTGAAATCGTTCAGGGTTGTGCGTCCCGCCATAAAATAGTGCACGGCGGTTAGCCCGACACACAGCTCTAGGCTGCCATGGCTGGTTATGCGGTTGAAGTTGCGTTTGGCAAGAGTGCCCAGTGCCTGGATGAGGTGTACCAGCAGAGCATCACTGGTATGTTGCGGCAGCGTCAGTTCGCTCGCTTCTTTGCTATCAGCTGTTTGAATGGCCTGGTTAATTTGGGCCGACAGGTGGCGGCTGTCAAAACTGAAAAAGTCGCCTTCTTCGGCGTTGCCCAACAGGCTGCGGTATACCGGCGACTTGTCTGCGCGCATATTGACCACAAACAAGCTGTCACCTTGGGCGCCGGGCACGAAATCTGTCAGATCGGTCAAGGGTTCCAGCAGAGTGAAAAGCTGGCTCAGTTCCGTTTGACGCAACTGATTAGGCCGAGCGCAACCCAACAATAAAATGCGTTTGTAGGCATCGTCAATGCTGCTTGAATTGCGCCGGCCAAGAGTGGCGTCGTCGACTTCAACGGCGTTTAACTGGTGTGCGAGCGCAAATCGGTAAAACTTATGACAATCCAGCCAGCTGTTTGGGGGGGGAGGGCAATAAAGCTGATACGCCCGCAGTATGGTGCCGGACAGCTCGGCAATGCTGCGGTGAATGGCGGTGGCGAGAACCTTACGGTTTTTATCCGGGTTGCCGGCATCCAACAGTTCCATCACGCAGAGTTTGTAACCGCCGGAAAGGTGTAATTGCAGGGCTTGCGCCAGATTGGCGATTTTGCGCTGCTTTTCCGGCAGTGATACCGCGGTGCCAATGAAGTGACGGGACAGTTCTGCGCACACAAAGTGGATTTTTCCGCGAATGAGTTCAAGCAGTTGCAAGCGCTGCTGTGGCGGCAAAAAAAGCTGATTCAGTTCAATAATGGCGTGATAGAGCTGGCGCGACACTTCGCCAATGTTGGCCATGGGCAACAACCCAATCCATTGTTTGAAGGCTTTGGGTGTGGTGTCGCAGAACGAAAGGCTCGCAGTTTTTTGCTCCGGTACCCGGATATCTGGTTTCAGAGAGGTGCCTTCCATAGTGAGTGCCAGTGCGCATGGGAAAAGTGTGTAGATTCACTACGTAATGTAGGCCAGCAAAGCGAATACGGGAAGCGAAAACCGCCGTGTTGATAAATTTTTACAAAACAAGCTGTTTCGCCTTACTCCAAATCAAGAGGCGTTTTGCTGCCAGCACCGGGTAACTCGCGCACCAAACGCGGTACCAGAAAGCCTGGCAGGCGCTCAAGCAGTTCACGTGTTAGAGCTTTGGCCTCGCTGTCCGGGACTGCAAAATGGTGAGCTCCTGCTACAGGGTCAAACGCATGCAGGTAATAGGGTAGCACACCGGCATCGAATAGCCGCTCGCTAAGTTGTTCCAGTACATCGGCGCTGTCATTCACACCGCGAAGGATAACACTCTGATTCAGCAGGGTCACACCGGCCTCGGCTAACCTCTGCAGGGCCTGAACCGTAGCTTGGTCGATTTCCGCGGGATGGTTGATATGAAGCACCACAACCACCCGCAAACGGGTAGCGCGAATCCATTGCAAAAGCGCATCGCAAACCCGCTGTGGAATCACGACCGGCAGCCGGGTGTGAATCCTCAGCCGGCGTAGGTGAGGGATCTGCTCCAGGGCCCGGGCCCATTGCGCCAGTAATTTGTCGTTGGCGGCCAGGGGGTCGCCACCACTCAAAATCACTTCGTTAATTTCCGGACTGTTTGCCAGTGTGTCCAGCACGGTTTGGCGGTCCTGCGGTTTTAGCCGTTGCTCGTCATAGGGGAAGTGGCGACGAAAACAGTAGCGGCAATTAATGGCGCACTGCCCGGTCACCATGAGCAGGGCACGGCTTTTGTATTTGCGGATCAGCCCTGTTGTTGCCATGGCGTCGGCTTCGGCCAATGGGTCGGCGACAAATCCGGCCAGGGTGCGGGTTTCGTCGGCCAATGGCAGTACCTGGCGCAGCAAGGGGTCGTTGGGGTTGCCATATTCCATGCGCGCCAAAAAAGGCTCGGGCACCCGTATCGAAAACAGCAAGTGCCCTGCATCGGCACCGGCCAGCCATTGTTCAGGGCAGAGCCCCAAGCGTTCCAGTAGCTCTGCCGGACGGTTGATGGAGTTGGCTAAAACCTGCTGCCAGCCGGCGGACTCTGAACTTTTCCCAGACTCCGGGTAAGCGCGGGCTTCTATACGTATGGGGGTTCGCTGTATCATAGCGGCCTTAAAATTCTGAACAGCCTATTGGCAGGTGGACATTTCATGGCTTCATATTCTACCAACGAATTTCGCGGCGGTCTCAAGGTTTTGTTTGAAGGCGACCCCTGCATCATTCTGGAAAACGAATTTGTAAAACCCGGTAAAGGCCAGGGCTTCAGCCGGGTGCGCCTTCGCAACCTGATAACCAACCGGGTGTGGGACCGTACCTTCAAGTCTAACGAAAGCCTGGAAGGTGCAGACGTGATGGATCAGGACATGGAATACCTGTACACCGACGGTCAATTCTGGCACTTCATGCTCACCGATGGTTCGTTTGAGCAGTACGCGGCCGATGGAAAAGCCGTGGGCGATACCCTTAAATGGCTGAAAGAACAGGATGTTTACACGGTTACATTGTTTAACGGTGCGCCGCTGACGATTACGCCGCCGAATTTTGTCGAGCTGGAAGTGGTCGAAACCGATCCGGGTATGAAAGGCGATACCGCCCAGGGCGGGTCCAAACCGGCGACTCTGTCCACTGGCGCTGTTGTTAGCGTGCCGCTGTTTATCACCATTGGTGAAGTGTTGAAAGTAGACACTCGCACCGGTGAATATATGAACCGGGTTAAAAGCTAGGACGCGGATGAGCAACGCTGATAGCTGGCAGCCCAGCGCTGCCAGTCGAGCCCTGAAAGGCCGCGCACAACAACTGTCGTTTTTGCGCGGCTTTTTTGCGCAGCGCCAAGTGCTGGAGGTTGAAACCCCGGTGCTTGGCCGCTGCGGCGTCACCGATCCCAATCTACTCGGTATTGCTGCCCGGGTGAGCGCAGCGGGCCGCCAAGGCGGTTGGTTGCAGACTTCCCCGGAATATCACATGAAACGCTTGTTGGCCGCCGGCTGTGGCGATATCTACCAGGTTACAAAAGTGTTTCGCGACGGTGAAAGCGGGCGACGGCACAACCCCGAATTTTCCATGCTGGAATGGTACCGCTGCGGCTTTGATGACCAAACCCTGATGAACGAAGTAGCGGACTTGGTCTGTTCCTGGCTTGACTGCTCGCGACCGCACACTCTGAGTTATCGCGAAGCGCTTCGCCGCTGGGCGCATATTGATCCGTTCACCTGCACCGATGCGCAGCTGCACGCCCGCTGCGGGCAATGGATGGAGCCGCAGCAGCTTGCGGGTATGAGTCGCGATGACTGCCTGGACTTGCTGATGAGTTTTGCGGTGGAGCCCCGGTTAGGGCTGGATTGCCCGGTGTTCATCCACCAGTATCCGGCGTCACAGGCCTCGCTGGCGCGCACCAGCCAGGTTGGCGGTTTCGCGGTAGCTCATCGCTTTGAGTTGTATATTAATGGACTGGAGTTGTGTAACGGCTATTGGGAGCTGACGGATGCGGATGAGCAGCGCCGGCGTTTTGCAGCGGATAACCGGCTGCGTCAGGCTCGCGGCCAGACAGCCATGGAGCAAGACGACGCTTTTCTGGCCGCGATGGACAGCGGTTTTCCCGATTGCGCCGGCGTTGCTCTGGGGCTGGACCGTTTGTTGATGCTGAAGCTGGGTGTCAGTTCGATTGATGACGTGCTGGCCTTCCCATTCGCCAAGGCTTGAGCGCGATAGTTTTCAAGTACAAGCTGCCAACTTCAAACTTCGACCTGGCCGAAAACTTCGCCTAACCGCACTTTTTTTCCGGGTTTTTGGGCATCATTCCACTGCGCTCGGCCTTTTGGCATCACCATCACGACTGTGGATCCCAGGCGGAAGCGACCCACTTCCTCACCCCGTGCAAACTTCAGGGCCTGCTCGCCGCTGTAGCTTTTCTGGCTGACACCGCCATCGCCTGGCGCCGCTCCCGGTTTCACGACGCCGGCCCAGGGTGTTTCCACACTGCCAACAATCATTGCACCTACCAATACCAGCGCCATTGGGCCGGCCGCGGTATCAAACATGCATACGACGCGTTCATTGCGGGCAAATAGATTGGGCACGCTGGCCGCTGTAGCTGGATTTACAGAGAACAATCGGCCGGGCACGTGCACCATTTCTCGCAACTGTCCGGCCATCGGCATGTGAATCCGATGATAATCACCGGGGGCCAGGTAAATGGTGGCGAATTCACCTTCGGCAAAGATATCGGCCCGTTGCTGATCGCCGCCTAACAGTTCCAGCAAGCTGAACGATTGGCCCTTGGCCTGAAAAATGCGGCCCCCGCTTATATTGCCCAACTGGCTGACACAACCGTCTACCGGGCTAACCAGCGTGCTTTCGTTACCCTCAATGGGTCGCAAACCAGGCTTGAGTGCTCGGGTAAAAAAATCATTGAAGCTGTCGTATGCATCGGGGTCACTGTTTTCAGCTTCGTTCATGTTTACGCCATAGCGGTTAATAAACCAGCGTATGAAGCGGTGGCGTAAGGCTGGCGTACCGGTGCTGTCAGCCAGGCGCCCAGCCAGACGGGAGAGTGGGAGCTGGGGCGTAAGATACTGGCTCAAAACAAACAGCTTTTCCATCATCAGAAAAATCCTTTAACTACGGTGGCGCGAAGTCGAACAAACGGCTCATTTCATCAAAAGGTTTATACCCTAACGCACAAGATTTACGGCGCTACCGTGTTCCGGGTTGGTCCAGTTTTAGGCCGCGAGCCTGCTGCTCTGCCATAGCTTGTAAAATGCGGTGGAAACTCCTTTTGCGTTCCGGGCTCAGGCGGCCGTCTTCCGCGGCGGCATCAATGGCGCAACCGGGGTCGCCGGCGTGGCGGCAGTTGCGGAACTTGCAGTAGCCCATCAGGTCGCGAATTTCGCGGAAGCCGTACTCGATTTCTTGCGGTGTCATGTGCCACAGGCCGAACTCGCGAATGCCCGGCGAGTCAATCAGGTCGCCACCGATGGGCAAATGAAACAGCTTGGCGGTGGTGGTGGTGTGAATGCCTTTGCCGGTGCTCTGCGACACTGCGCCCACCCGCAGCTCTTCATCGGGCAACAGGGTTTGAATAATGGACGATTTACCCACCCCAGACTGGCCCACAAATACCGTCGTGCGATCTTTCACCAGGGCTTCTACTTCCGGCGGTGGCTGGTTGCCGGCCAGGGTGGCAGACGTACGAACCACCTGGTAGCCCAGTGCTTCATAGCGCGCCAGCAGTGCGTTTATGGCGCCGCGGTTGTTGTCGTTGATCAGGTCGGTCTTGTTTAGCAGTAATATGGCCGGAATGTCAGTGGTTTCTGACGCCACCAGATAGCGGTCAATCAGGTTGTCATGGGGCTCGGGCTCGGGGGCAATCACCAGAATAATGTAGTCAATATTCGCCGCCACCGGTTTCAGCGCGCCGAAATTGTCCGGCCGTTGCAGCAGGTTGAGGCGTTCGCAGCGAGCGACGATCACTCCGGTCAGATTTTTACCGGAGCGCCAGATGACTTTGTCGCCGGTGACCAGGCTGTCGATATTGGCGCGCACAAAGCAGCGCACAACGGTGCCTTGGTGCCCGCCTTCAAGGGCTTCTACGTCCAGCTGCTGGCCATAGTGCGCAATAATCAAACCTTGAACTTCCGGCCCTAACTCACCCGCATCGACCTGCTCTTTTACTTGTTCTTCTTTGCGCGCGGCGCGTGCTGTCCGCTCGCCCTGAATTTTTTCGATACGCCATTGTTGCTGTTTGTTGAGTCGCCGTTTTGCCATAAATTTTTCATTAACCGGGTAAAGTTTCGGGGGTTGTTTCAATGCTGCTGTGTCATCATATTGGCATATTATTTGTCATACTACTTGGCATACTATCGGTTTAGCGACTGCACTACCGACTGTTGCGCTGATAAATTCCGGATTTTACCGTTAGCACCACGCAGGAGAAATACCGATGGCAAAGGGCAATCGCCTGGTCTGGATTGACTTGGAAATGACAGGTCTGGATCCGGAGCAGGAGCGCATTATCGAAATGGCTACCCTGATTACCGATTCCGAACTCAATCTGATTGCCGAAGGCCCGGTGCTTGCGGTATATCAGTCTGACACCCTGATGGGCGCGATGGACGAATGGTGTACCCGTACCCACGGCGAAAGTGGTCTGACCCAACGGGTAAAAGCCAGTCGCATCAGCGAAGCCGAAGCCGAGCAGCAAACCCTGGCGTTTTTGCGTGAACACCTGGAGCCGGGTGATTCTCCTCTGTGCGGCAACAGTATCGGCCAAGACCGGCGCTTTCTGGTCAAGTACATGCCGCAGCTGGAAGAGTTCTTCCATTACCGCAATCTGGATGTGTCTACCATCAAAGAGCTGGCGCGGCGTTGGCGCCCGGATGTGCTGGATGGAGTTAAGAAACAGGGCCATCATTTGGCGCTGGACGATATTCGCGATTCTATTAACGAGCTGCGCCATTATCGCGAGCACTTTTTCAAACTGTAAGATCGTTTAAATTCTGATGCGCTCAAGTCATACGAGCGCTCAGAGTGCAACGGCTGCCTTTCAAGGCCCCAGGCCGTGTTGGGCCAGCGCCCACTCCACATGCTCGCGTACCATCTCAGACGGGTAATCCTGACGCGCCCGCAGCGCTTCTATTACTGGAATGGTGGTAGGGGCGTTGCCCAGCCCGACCGCCAGATTGCGCAACCAGCCGTGATAACCGGTGCGGCGAATAGCCGAGCCTTCTGTACGCTGTAAAAACTGTTCTTCGCTCCACATCATCAGCGCTGCCAGAGACGTGTTATCCAGACCGTGGCGGGGTTTGAAGTCGTCTTCCTCTGAATGTTTGCTGAACTTGTTCCACGGGCACACCAACTGGCAGTCGTCGCAGCCAAACACCCGGTTGCCCATTAGCGGGCGCAGCTCTTCCGGAATACTCTCTTTCAATTCAATGGTCAAATAGCTTATGCAGCGCCGCGCATCCAGCATGTGCGCGTCTACAAATGCATCGGTAGGGCACAGCTGCAGGCAGGCCGAGCAGCTGCCGCAGTGGTCTGTTGTAAAGGGCGCGTCTACAGGTAAGGGCGCGCTGGTATAAATCTCCCCGAGGAAAAAGAACGAGCCGGCTTTGGGGTGTATCACCATGTTGTTTTTGCCAATCCAGCCCAGCCCGGCACGCTGGGCCAGAGCGCGTTCGAGCACAGGAGCACTGTCCACAAAGGCGCGATGCTGGTGGCCTTCAAGGGCGCTGTCGATACGTTTGGCCAGCTGCGCCAGGCGCTTCCGCATAAGCTTGTGGTAATCGCGTCCCAAGGTATAACGGCTGATGTACGCGTTTTCACGATTGCGAAGCGCCTGTTGTGGATTGTCGGGCAGCGTCAGGTAATCCATGCGCACGGAAATGACGCGCGCGGTACCCGGAACCAGCGATGCCGGGGTATAGCGTTTGTCGCCGTGGTTTGCCATGTAATCCATGGTGCCGTGGTAGCCCTGTTCGAGCCAGTGCTTAAGACGCTCCGCGTGCTCACCGGTATCTGCGTCGGTGATGCCCAGGTCGGCAAAACCCAGCTCTTGGGCCCAGTCGCGAATCTGTTGCACCAATGCCTGCAGATTCGCCTTCTGGTGACTGTTTTTTGCGCAGGTTGTTGATGTTGCAGGTGATGCTGTCATTGGCCGGCCGTGTGTGTGGGGCGAATCTGCGTTTTGCTGGCGTTGGCGTGCAGATTTAATTTGATTAAGTTGTGACCTTTTTTGTGGTTTTGCTATGATTTACAAATAGCTGGCAATTTGTCTTAAACCGGTTTCTTTGGCTTGGAGTGTCCGATGTCGTGGTCAGCAAGGCACAGTCTATCAGAGTCCTGTTTATCAGAGCTCCGTCTATTAGAACCCCATCTATCAAAGTCTGATCTGTCAGTGCCTACAGGGTTCGGTGCTGGCCTGCCACAGGCTTTGTACAGCGCCGGTTCGGTGCGCAATCTGGACCGGTACTTGATTGACGAACAAGGAGTCGACGGCTTTGAATTGATGCAGGCCGCTGCCCGCAGTGCTTTTCGCCAGCTTAGGCGACGCTGGCCCCAGTGCCGTCACGTGCTGGTGCTTTGCGGGGCTGGCAACAATGGCGGCGACGGTTATTTATTGGCAACGTGCGCTCTGCGTCATGGCCTGGGCGTAACCTGCTTGGTGTTAACAGACCCCGCCAAACTGAAGGGTGATGCCCGTAAAGCCTGGCAGCGGGCGAGCGATCAAAAGATCAGCATGGTGACTGCAGCGCAGTTGGCGGACAAGGATTTGATCAGTTTGCTAGAACAGGCCGATGTGACGGTAGACGCCATGTTGGGTACGGGCCTGAATGGCGCACCACGGGGTGAATTCGCGCGAGTTGTTGAGTTTTGCAATCAATCAGCCGCGGGTGTTTTGGCGCTGGACGTCCCTTCAGGGCTCAACGCCACCACCGGAGCAGCCGTGGGTGATGTTGTGGCGGCAGATGCCACAGTAACATTTATTGGACTAAAAGCCGGCCTGTTCACCGGCCATGGCCCCGCGGTTTGCGGTGAGGTGATTTTTGAAGATTTGGGTGCCGCCCAGCAGCTTGGTGGCTGTACCGAGCCGGTGTTGGCCACACGGGCCGACTGGTCCTCCGTTACTTTGGGTATTTCGAAGCGCGCTGCCAACGCGCACAAAGGCCATTTTGGCCATGTGCTAGTGGTTGCCGGCGATCGCGGTTTTGGTGGTGCGGGGTTGCTGGTGGCTGAGGCTGCTGCGCGCAGCGGTGCGGGCCTGGTTTCCTTGGCGACCCGGCAAGAGCACGTGGCTGCAGCACTGAGCCGGTGCCCGTCGATAATGAGCCACGGCGTTGTGCATGGCTCTGAGTTGGCGCCTCTGCTAGCGGCGGCAACCGTGGTGGTTTGTGGGCCAGGCCTTGGCCAGTCGGCCTGGGGCCAACAGATGCTGGAACAAGTGTTGGCATGTAACAAACCGCAGGTGCTGGATGCCGACGCTTTGAATCTGATGGCGGGCGGCCTGATGACGAACAAAGCGTCGGTAGCCGCGGACAATCGTATTTTGACCCCTCACCCTGGGGAGGCTGCGCGCCTTCTGGGCTGCACCGTTGCAGAGGTGGAGCTTGACCGGTTAAGTGCAGCGCGCAAGTTACAGTCGCGGTACGGAGGCGCCATTCTACTTAAGGGTGCCGGCACCGTGATTGCGAGCATGCACGGTGAAATGTTTGTGGTCAGTGGCAGTAATCCGGGGTTGGCTACCGGGGGGATGGGGGATGTACTGGCGGGTATTGCTGGTGGTTTATTGGCTCAGCTGAAGGATTCGACCCAGGCCGTCGTGACGGCCGCAGCCCTGCACCTGGCGGCAGCTAACTTGGCAACTCAGCAGTTTGGCTATATGGGCTTGCAGCCAACCGACGTTATTGATGCTTTGCCCCGGGTGTTAGCCTGCTCAGGGCATTGAATTGAACCGTCATTGAACGGAGCGTTGTGTAAACGAGTTCGCGGTACACAGGAGGACCTATGACAATTTTTGGTAGTGAGCGCCGGCTGTTCCTGGCGGATGACAGTGAAACCGAACGCTTGGGCCGGGAGTTGGCTTGCTTGGTCCAGCGTGCAGAAAGCGCGCTGGCGATTTATCTGGATGGTGATCTGGGCATGGGCAAAACCACACTCAGCCGCGGCCTGCTGCGCGGGTTAGGGCACGAGGGTGCGGTAAAGAGTCCGACGTACACCATTGTGGAGCCTTACGAGAATTTGCAGCCGCCGGTATACCATTTTGACCTGTATCGTCTGAAAGACCCGGAAGAACTGGAGTTCATGGGCATTCGTGATTATTTCAATGATCATAGTTTATGCCTGGTGGAGTGGCCGGAAAGGGGCGAGGCGTTACTGCCCACGGCGGACCTGACAGTGCATCTGGAATCCCAGGGCAATGGTCGCTCGGCCATTTTGTGCGCTGGATCTCAGGTGGGTGCCGATATGCTGAACGATCTGGAAATAGTCGGCCCGGAAGATATGCACCATACCGATTCGTGACAAAGGGATGTTCAATGGCTTACTTCTATAACAGGATCTGCGGCAGAGTCGTGCGGGCTTTTCTTGCCTTCAACCTGCTACTTCTCATGCAGGTGGTACAGGCAGGTACCCGTGTGGAAGGCCTGCGAATCTGGCCGGCGCCGGATCACACTCGCTTGGTCATCGATACGGCCGGCGAAGTAGATCACAATATTTTCGCGTTGGCGGGTCCAGACCGCCTGGTTATTGACCTGAAAGACACCCGGTTGCAGACGAGCCTGGACAAGCTGGACTTGTCTGGCAGCCCTATCCGCCGCATTCGCAGCGCGGTGCGCAATGGTAAAGACCTGAGGGTTGTGCTGGACCTGCAAAAAAGCGTGAAACCTCGCAGCTTTTTATTAAAACCGAACCAGCAATACGGCCACCGTTTGGTGGTAGACCTGATTGACGAGGGCGGCACCCGCATTGATAGGGCCAAGGCGGCAAAGCCTACCGTTACCCATGACTCCGCGGGTAAACGCGACATTGTCATAGTGATTGACGCTGGCCACGGCGGCGAAGACCCGGGCGCTATCGGGCCCCGCGGTACTCGTGAAAAAGACGTGGTGCTGAACATGGCCAAAACCCTGCACGACCTTATCAACAGTCGCCCGGGCTACAGCGCCAAGCTGACCCGTACCGGCGACTACTACATAGGCCTGCGTAATCGCACGCTTCTGGCGCGTAAATACAACGCTGATCTTTTCGTGTCAGTGCATGCGGATGCGTTCCGCACGCCACAGCCAAAAGGGGCATCGGTATTTGCTCTGTCGCAACGGGGAGCGACCAGTGAGACGGCACGTTGGTTGGCGCAAAGCGAAAACCGCTCTGACCTGATTGGCGGCTCAGGCGTCTCGCTGGAAGGCCGCGATGACACCCTTGCCGGGGTTCTTCTGGATTTGTCTATGACGGCCAGTATTAACGCCAGCCTGGGTGTGGGTAGCGCAATACTGGGGCAGTTGGGTGGAGTGACCGAGCTTCACAAGCCCGGCGTAGAGCAGGCCGCTTTTGTGGTGCTCAAGTCTCCGGATATACCGTCTATATTGGTGGAGGCCGGCTTTATCTCAAATCCTCAGGAAGAGAAGAACTTGTCCACTGAGCTCTATCGTAAGCGCTTATCTGCTGCAATTATGACCGGTATTGACGGCTATTTCCGCAAAACACCGCCGCCGGGTACTTTGCTGGCGTGGCAGAAGCATAACGGCCAGATGCAGAATAGTGTGAGCCGCTACCGCATCCAGCGAGGCGACACCTTGTCTGACCTGGCTCGGGAAAATCAGCTGTCCGTGCGCGAGCTTATGCACCTTAACGGCATGCAGAGCGACCGTGTTATGGTAGGCCAAACCATTACCATTCCTGCCAGCTGAGCGATTAGCTGAGCGGCTTGCTCAATAACTCGTTGAAAAAAGAGGTCCGCGCCAGACATGCCCCACATACATTTGCTGTCCCCCCGGCTCGCTAACCAGATCGCCGCCGGTGAGGTGGTGGAGCGGCCGGCGTCTGTGGTCAAAGAGCTGATAGAAAACGCTCTGGATGCGGGCGCCAGTCGGGTGGATGTGGACATAGAGCAGGGCGGCGTCAAGTTGATCCGGGTGCGCGACGACGGCTGTGGTATCGCCGCTGAAGACCTGTCCCTGGCCCTGAGCCGCCACGCCACCAGCAAGATTACCAGTTTGGATGACCTCGAGGCAGTCGCGTCGCTGGGTTTTCGTGGTGAGGCACTGGCCAGTATCAGTTCCGTGTCCCGCCTGAGCCTGACCTCGCGCACCGAAAATCAGGAAGCCGCAAGCAAAGTCGAAGTGGAAGGCCGCGATATGGACGCGCACGTATCGCCGGCGGCGCACCCGGTGGGTTCCACGGTAGAGGTTCGCGATCTGTTTTTTAACACGCCGGCAAGGCGCAAGTTTTTGCGTACTGAAAAAACCGAATTTGGCCACGTGGAAGAGTGCGTCCGGCGCCAGGCTCTAAGTCGCTTCGATACCGGCTTCAATCTGCGCCATAACCAGCGTGCCGTGCAAAGCCTGCGACCGGCCTTGTCAGGTCTAGATAGAGAACGGCGGATTGCGTCGCTGTGTGGTCAGAAGTTTATCGACAATGCAGTGGTCATTAGCGCCGAAGCCACCGGTTTGAAACTTTGGGGCTGGGTTGCTCTGCCCACCTTTTCCCGCAGTCAGGCTGACCTTCAGTACTTTTTCGTCAACGGTCGCGTGATTCGTGATCGCTTAGTAGCGCATGCCGTACGCCAAGCTTACCGCGATGTGCTGTACAACAATCGCCACGCCGCTTTTGTGCTGTATCTGGAAGTAGACCCGGGGTCGGTGGATGTGAATGTGCACCCGACCAAACACGAGGTGCGCTTCCGCGATGGCCGTCTGGTCCACGATTTTCTGTTTCGTACTCTGCACAAAGCGCTGGCGGACGTGCGTCCGGACGACCACTTGCGTGGTGCGGTAGCGCAGTCTCTGGGCCGCGAAAACGCGGTTGCAGCCGGTACGGGGTTTGCGGCTTCTGCTGAAGAGCTCCCGTCGCCAGGTTCGGCCGCGAGTGAATCGACTTTGGGCTACCCGGGCGGCCTCGAGCGAACGCCTGGTCAAGTGACACACCCAGATCCGCAACATCAGTGGCAGGCCAGTGACCAGCTTGGTTTTTATCAGGCCCTGAATGCCGGGGGAGGCGTGTCTGCGGGCCACCAGGCAAGGGTTGCCGCCGCCCCTTCGCAAATGCCCGAAGACAGCGAACAAGAACCGCCTTTGGGCTACGCCATTGCCCAGTTGCACGGCATTTATATTCTGGCACAGAGCCGCGCCGGATTGATTATGGTGGATATGCACGCGGCGCACGAACGCATTACGTATGAGCGCATGAAACAGGCGTTGGCTCAGCAGGATCTGAAAAGCCAGCCTTTGTTGGTGCCGCTATCGCTGGCAGTCAGCCAAAAAGAGGCCGGACTGGTTGAGACCCACGGCGATGAACTGCAACAGCTGGGCCTTGTAATAGAGCGCATTGGGCCAGAGACGCTGGCGGTGCGACAAATTCCAGCGTTGTTGCGCGGTGCCGATGGTGAACAGCTGGTGCGGGATGTGCTGTCTGACTTGATTGAGCATGGCCAGAGTGACAGGGTACAGGCCGTCACTCAGGAATTATTGGGCACCATGGCGTGCCACGGATCGGTGCGGGCCAACCGCCAGTTAACTGTTCCGGAGATGAACTCGCTGCTGAGGGACATGGAGGCCACTGAGCGCAGCGGCCAATGCAACCATGGTCGCCCAACCTGGACAGTGATGACTCTGGCCGAGTTGGACAAACTGTTTCTACGGGGGCGTTGATGAACGCTGTCGGTTCTGCCGATCAACCCGCGGCGGCAGCATTGCCTCCTGCTATTTTCATTATGGGCCCCACCGCCTCCGGTAAAACGGACCTGGCTCTCCAGCTTTGCAAACGTTTGCCCTGCGATATTATCAGCGTAGATTCGGCGATGATTTATCGCGGTATGGATATTGGTACTGCCAAGCCCAGTGCCGCCGAGCTGGCGCAGGCGCCTCACCGCCTGATTGATATCTGTGACCCTGCTGACACCTATTCTGCGGCTGATTTTCGTCGGGATGCCCTGGCCGAAATGGCTAAAATCACGGCAGCAGGTCGCATTCCGCTGTTAGTGGGTGGCACCATGATGTATTTCAAAGCGTTGCTTCATGGCATGTCGGATTTGCCATCGGCGAGCCCGCAAGTGCGCGAGCAGCTGGTGCAGCAGGCTCAACTGCAGGGCTGGGAAGCGCTGCATCGAGAGTTAGCCGCGGCGGACCCGGTTGCGGCTCGGCTTATTCATCCTAATAACCGACAGCGGCTGATCCGCGCGTTGGAAGTGCAGCGCGTGACAGGGCAGCCGATTTCGTCATTGTGGCAAGCACCGCCTGCAGTGTTCGCCAGCACGGCGGACGTCAACGCTGCTGATAATAAGGATTACACTTATGTCACCCGTTGGCAGGCAGACGCAGGCCCCTGCCTTCCGTATACTGTTGCACAGTTGGCGATAGCGCCGCAGCAGCGCAAGATGCTGCATGAGCGTATTTACCAGCGTTTTGTGACTATGCTGGATTCAGGTCTATTGAGCGAAGTAGAAGGCCTGATGGCTCGCGGTGATCTTGATCCTTCTATGCCATCTATGCGCTGTGTAGGTTATCGCCAAGCATGGGAGCATTTGTCTGGCCAGTGTAACTATGCGACTTTTGTGGATAAAGGGGCTGCCGCCACCCGTCAGTTGGCCAAGCGGCAGCTTACATGGCTGCGAAAATGGCCGGATGCGCTTTGGCTGGACAGTGATAGCAAAGATATCATTGCGGACGCCTTGAAAAAAGCCGGTCTTAGCACCACATTAAAACCTTAAATTGACGATCTGACTTACTCAAACAGGAGAACACACATGTCAAAAGGGCATTCTTTACAAGACCCTTACCTGAATGCGCTGCGGAAAGAGCGCATTCCCGTTTCTATCTTTTTGGTCAATGGCATAAAATTGCAGGGCCAGATCGAATCTTTCGACCAATTTGTTATTTTGCTGAAAAACACCGTCAGTCAGATGGTCTATAAGCACGCTATATCTACCGTTGTGCCGGCAAGGAATGTTCGTATTCCGCCGCAGAATCCTGCAGGCGAGGAGGATGAGGGCGAGTCTGAAGACTGATTCTTCTGTCCTTCTGTGCTGGTTCCAGTGGTACACCCACGCCCCTGACGAACCCTAGGGTTCCACAGGGGCGTGGGTGTTTGCTTATATGAGTTTGGCTTCTTGATTGCGTAACCCGGAGAAACTGCCCATTGTTTGAGCGTCCTGACGTTGGTGAGCGTGCGGTTTTGGTCAATATTAATTTTACCGCGCACGATGGAAATGAAGACCCTGGCGAATTTCGCGAGCTGGTCATTTCTGCTGGTGTAGAGCCTGTGGATACAGTCACCGGGTCGCGTAAGCAGCCGAGCCCGCGCTTTTTTGTGGGTGATGGCAAGCTTGAGGAGATCCGCGCTGCAATAGCCGCGGCAGAGGCAGACGTGGTGCTGTTCAATCATTCCCTAAGTCCCAGCCAGGAACGCAACATTGAGCGCGAACTGCAGTGCCGGGTGTTGGACCGCACTGGCGTTATTCTGGATATTTTTGCACAGCGTGCCCGCACTCACGAAGGTAAGTTGCAGGTAGAGCTTGCACAGCTCCAACATATGTCAACGCGTCTGGTGCGGGGCTGGACTCATTTGGAACGTCAAAAAGGCGGTATTGGCCTGCGTGGCCCCGGTGAAACCCAGCTCGAAACTGACCGCCGGTTGCTGCGCGAGCGCATTAAGTCGATCAACAAGCGTCTTGAAAAAGTGCGCAGGCAGCGTGACCAGGGGCGCCGGGCACGGGTGCGGGCTGATGTGCCTACGGTGTCGCTGGTTGGCTATACCAACGCTGGAAAATCTACACTATTCAACCGAATCACCAGTTCCGACGTATACACTGCGGACCAGTTGTTCGCGACGCTCGACCCGACTATGCGGCGCCTGGAACTTCCGGATATCGGCGCGGTCATTCTGGCGGACACGGTGGGCTTCATCCGCCACTTGCCACACAAACTGGTAGAATCGTTTCGTGCCACACTGGAAGAAACGAACGAAGCAGCACTGCTGTTGCATGTGATTGATTGTCACGACGAACGTCGCGATGACAATATAGCCCAGGTAGAAGATGTGCTGGCGGAGATCGGCGCTGATGAAGTGCCGGTTCTACAGGTGTTTAACAAAACGGATCTGCTAGACGATTTTGTTCCACGAGTGGATCGCAATCAAGAAGGCGTGCCGGTGAGGGCCTGGGTGTCGGCAGTCACCGGGGACGGTTTACAGGGGCTTTTTGATGCCGTTGTAGAGCGTCTGGCGGAAGACGTTGTCCATCATTTTGTTGTGCTGGGACCGGCCGATGGCAGGTTCCGTGCGCTGCTTCATGAAGCGGGTTCGGTATTGAGCGAGTCCAGCCGGGAAACCGGTGAAACCATACTGGAAGTGCGATTGCAAAACCGCGACTGGCATCAGCTACTGAGCCGGGCGGGAGTGCGGGAGGATGAACTGGTGTTTCGGACAGGCGGCGAGTGAAAACCATCGCCTATTGCCCGAAAGCCAATAAATCCCTAGTATTTGCAGCCATTCGACATGTTAGGAACGGAGAGTACTATGGCCTGGAATGAACCGGGTGGGAACCGCAACGATAACGACCCTTGGGGTAACGGCGGTAGCGGAAAAGATAAAGGACCACCAGATCTCGACGAAGCTCTGAAAAGAGGCCTCGACAAGCTCAACAGTCTTCTGGGTGGAAAGGGTAAAGGCAACAAGTCTGGCGGCGGTGGCAACATGGGCATCGGCGGCAGTTCTGGTGGTTTTGGTGCCATTTTGGCGCTGGCCGGCATACTAGTTATTGGTTATGTCACTTTTCAATCGTTCTACACCGTAGACGAGCAAGAGCGTGCAGTGGTGTTACGTTTTGGTGAGTACAACCGCACCGAAAGTCCTGGCTTGCGCTTTAAAGTGCCACTAATTGACGATGTCACAAAAGTGGGTGTAACCAACGTACGTACCGCGCAGTCTAGTGGCCAGATGTTGACCCAAGACGAAAACCTGGTAACAGTTGACCTTCAGGTTCAGTACCGGGTCGGTGATGCCAAATCTTACGTTTTGAACGTGCGTGATTCCAACCAGGCTTTGGCGTTTGCCACTGACAGCGCGCTGCGCCATGAAGTGGGCAGTGCCACGCTGGACGACGTTTTGACAGAAGGCCGTGCCCAGCTCGGCGTGATGGTTGAACAGCGCCTGCAGAAATTTCTGGTCGATTACGGCACAGGCCTTGAAATTGTACGCGTTAACGTAGAAAGCACCCAGCCGCCACCCGCGGTACAGGATGCCTTCCGCGAAGTACAGCGCGCCCGTGAAGACGAGCAGCGAGTGAAAGAAGAAGCAGAAACCTACCGCAATAAGGTGGTGCCTGAAGCGCGTGGTGAAGCCCAGCGCATGCTTGAAGAAGCCAACGCTTACAAAGCGCAGGTAACCGAACGTGCCAACGGTGAAACAGCTCGCTTCCTCGAGGTGCTTGCGGTATATCAGCAAGCACCGGTCGTTACCCGCGAGCGGATGTATCTGCAGACCATGGAGACCGTGTTGTCAAACAGCAGCAAAGTGTTGGTTGATACCGAAAGCAGCGGCAATATGATGCTGCTGCCTCTGGATCGGTTGACCCAAGGCGCATCGGCAGCGCTCAGAGACGGCAGTGGTAGCAGTAGTGCTTCTCGGGCAGATATTCAGGATGTCACCAATCAGGTGATCCAGGAAATGAACACCCGTCAAGACACCAACGCCCGAAGGAGCAGATAATCATGGGACCTAAAAGTATTGTTGGTCTTGCAGGCGCCCTGATTGTAGTCCTGCTGGTATTATCGAGCGTGTTTATTATTCCAGAGACTCACCGCGGCGTAAAACTGCGCTTTGGTGAACTGGTGCAGACCGATATTCAGGCTGGCATTCACTTTAAAGTGCCGGTGATTGACCAAGTACGTGAGTTCGACATCCGTATTTTGACCATGGATCTGCCAACCCGGCAGTACTTGACGGTCGAAAAGAAACCACTGGATGTGGATTCCTACGTTGCCTGGAAAATTCGCGATGTGGACCAGTTTTACCGCGCCACCGGTGGCGACGAACTCCGTGCTCAGTCGCTGCTGTTATCACGGGTCGACAACGGTCTGCGTAATCAGTTCGGTGTTCGCACCATGGTGGAGGTAGTATCTGGTGAGCGCGACGAGCTGATGAGGAACCTGATTGACCTGGTCAACCAAACCTCCGTCAGTGAGTTTGGCATCGAAGTACGGGATATACGGGTAAAGGGTATAGAATTTCCCGGTCAGGTAAGTGAAAACGTTTTCCGCCGTATGGCGACAGAACGGATGAAACTGGCGCAGGAGTTCCGTTCCCGCGGTCGCGAGCTGGCAGAAGGCATTCGTGCTGACGCCGACCGCCAGCGCACCGTCGTTCTGGCAGAGGCGTTCTCGCGCTCAGAAACGACGCGTGGTGAAGGCGACGGCCAGGCGGCAAGAACCTATGCCGACGCTTATGGCGAGAACCCAGACTTCTACAGCTTCTACCGAAGCCTGGAAGCCTACCGTAATACCTTTGCGAACAAGGATGATCTGATGGTGATTGACGCCAACAGCGCTTTTCTTAAGTTCCTGAAGGACCCCCAGGGCGCTAATTAAGCCCGGGTAGAAAACGAAAAAACCGGAATACTCAGGTACTCCGGTTTTTTTGTGTCTGCCGAGAGTGTAGACTCTGACCGGTTTGGGTTCCGGGATGCTCCCGGCGTGGTTAAAACAGATAACGGAATCTCATGACAGTATCTGATCGCTGGCTGTTGCCAGACGGTGTCGAGGATATTCTGCCGCCCCTTGCGGGTCAGATTGAATCTTTGCGCCGCAACATTATGGACGTATGTCAGCATTGGGGTTACCAACTGGTGATTCCTCCGCTGATAGAGTACCTGGAGTCGCTGTTTACCGGCACAGGGCATGATCTTGAGTTACAAACGTTCAAGTTGACGGACCAGCTGACGGGCCGAATGATGGGTGTGCGCGCCGACATGACGCCTCAGGCCGCGCGCATTGACGCCCATACTCTGGCGCAGGAAGGTATCACCCGGCTGTGTTACGTCGGGCACGTGTTACACACCCGTCCCCGGCACATGCTGACAGGCCGTACGCCTATTCAGGCCGGCTGCGAGTTGTTTGGCAGCAGCTCTGAAAGCGCCGATATGGAAATTATCAGTCTGGCGCTGGAAGCGTTGAGTGTTGCCGGTCTGCCGGCTATTCACATGGACCTGGCACACGTGGCTATCTACCAGCATCTGATCGCCGATGCGGGTTTTGACCGCGATACCGAAGCCGCAGTGTTTGACGCCATGGGCCGTAAATCCTTGCCCGAACTGAACGTTTTGTTGGGTGACGAAGCAGCGGACAGCGCCGGTGGGCGTCTGCGCCGCCTGGCTGCCGTAAGTGGAGGTCGTGAGGCGCTGGATCAGGCCCGGGATATTGTTCAAGGTGCCTCCGCCGAGCTGGACTCGGCGTTGGATCAACTGGGTCGGGTGGCCGATACGCTTAGCCAACAGTTTCCGGGTATTCGCCTGGGCTTCGACTTCTGTGAATTACGGGGTTACAACTACCACACCGGCCTGGTGTTTGCCGCTTACGTGCCCGGCCATGGCGACGCAGTTGCGAAAGGCGGCCGTTACGATGCCATTGGCAGTGATTTTGGCCGCTCACGGCCGGCAACCGGTTTCAGTCTGGACCTTCGCGCGCTGGTGGCTTTGGGCAGCAGCACGGCACCTGCGCAGGGTGCAATCTGGGCCCCTGCAGACCCCGACCCCACACTGGCCGTGGCCATTGTGGAATTACGACACAGCGATACGGTTATCCGCGCACTGCCGGAAGACCACAATTGCGATCCTGGTGCTCGCGGCTGTGATCGCCAGCTGGTGAAGTATCAAGGCCAGTGGATTGTTGAAAAACTCGGCTGACGCGCTACCGCGTTGGTATTTATTGGACTTTTAATAGTCAAACTTGCAGGCCGTTCATTATTGGCCGGCCGCACAGAGAGAGAATCATGGGCAAAAATGTTGTTGTGCTGGGTACCCAATGGGGTGACGAGGGTAAGGGCAAGATTGTAGACCTGCTTACCGAAAAGGTAGCCGCAGTCGTGCGCTTCCAGGGTGGCCACAACGCTGGCCATACGCTGGTGATTGAGGGCAAGAAAACAGCTTTGCACTTGATCCCGTCTGGTATTTTGCGTCGGGACGTTCAGTGCCTGATTGGTAACGGCGTGGTGCTCTCGCCGGAAGCGTTGTTGAAAGAAGTGCGGGAGCTGGAAAACAATGGTGTTGCGGTCCGCGACCGTCTCAAAATCAGTCTTGCGTGCCCATTGATCCTGCGTACCCACGTGCGCATCGATGTGGCCCGTGAACACGCCCGTGGTAACGATAAAATCGGCACCACCGGCCGTGGCATTGGCCCCGCTTACGAAGACAAAGTGTCGCGCCGTGGCCTGCGGGTGGGCGATTTGTGCAACATGGCTGAGTTTGAAGTCAAGCTGCGCGAAATCATGAGCTTCCACAACTTTGTGCTGACCGAGTACTTCAAGGAAGAAGCTGAAGACGTCGATGCGGCTCTGGCCGAGTTGCGCCAGATGGGTGAGGAGATTCTGCCGATGGCGGCTGATGTCACCGATTTGCTGCACGATTATCGCAAACGCGGCGAGCACATCATGTTCGAAGGCGCCCAGGGCTCTTTGCTGGACATTGATTTGGGCACCTATCCGTACGTGACTTCTTCCAACACCACAGCTGGCGGCACCGCTACCGGGTCTGGTTTTGGCCCGTTGTTTCTGGATTATGTGCTGGGTATCACCAAAGCCTACACCACCCGTGTTGGCGCTGGTCCGTTCCCCACCGAACTGTTTGATGAAATGGGTAAGTACCTGTCGGTGAAAGGCAATGAAGTAGGCACCACCACTGGCCGTGCACGGCGCTGTGGCTGGTTTGACGCGGTTGCTTTGCGCCACGCCATTCAGATCAACAGCGTATCGGGTATTTGCCTGACCAAGCTCGATGTTCTGGACGGCATGGACGTGGTTAAGGTGTGCATCGGCTATAAAACGCCGAAGGGTGAAATTACCCGCCCGCCCATTGGCTGCGATACTTACAAAGACATCGAGCCGATTTATGTGGATCTGCCGGGCTGGCACGAAAGCACTGTAGGGCTGACCCGTCTCGACCAGCTGCCCGAAAATGCTCGAGCCTATATTCGCTTCCTGGAAGAACAGATTGAAGCGCCGATTGACATCATTTCTACCGGTCCTGACCGAGTTGAAACGATTGTTTTGCGCCATCCGTTTGGTGAGTAGTACGCCAGGTGCAGGGACAGAGTTCAAATCTGTCCCTGGTCTTTAAATCGGGGACAGATTTGAACTCTGTCCCCGGACTTTAGCTGGGTTTGTTCGCAATCAGGGTCGCCCGTAGCGGGCCAGGATAACCCTCAATGGTGCGCTTGGGGTCATCGGGATCAAGAAAATCCTGTAACGAATTAAACCGCATCCAGTCGGTACTGCGTTGTTCTTCGGTGCTGGTTGCAGTCACATCCACCACCCGTGCATTCACAAAACCACAACGGTCGAGCCAGCGCAGCAGAGTAGCGCAGCTGGGCAGAAACCAGACGTTGCGCATTTGGCCGTAGCGATCTTCCGGCATCAGGCTGGCGCCTTCCGGGCCGTCTATTACCAGGGTTTCTAGCACCAACTCACCACCATTGCGCAGGGTGTCTTTAAGTTCCAGAAGATGGTCCAGTGGCGAGCGTCGGTGATACAAAACGCCCATAGAAAAAGTGGTGTCAAAGGCCTGGAGTTTTGGCGGCAGGTCCTCAATGCGAAGTGGCAACAGGTCCACCGGCACATCGGTTAGATAGTTTTTCACCGCTAGAAACTGGAATAGAAATAACAGCCCCGGATCAATGCCAATCACCCGCGCGGCGCCGGCGCCGTGCATGCGCCAACAGTGATAGCCAGAGCCGCAGCCAACGTCCAACACCTGGCGCCCGTGCAGGTCAGTCAAAAACGGCGCCACCCGGTCCCATTTCCAGTCTGAGCGCCACTCGGTATCAATCGCGGTGCCAAAAAAATCAAACGGGCCTTTGCGCCAGGGCATCAAGCCCCGCAATCCCGTTTCCAGATCTGCAGATTGTTCCCGGGCTAGGGTTTGACCGGCACGCAGGGTCACGGCGTGTGCATCCAGTATGGGCTGCACGTTCGGCAGCGTCGGCAGTAAATTCAACGCACTCTGCCAGCGCGGAACGTCGCCGTGGGGCGTTTCATCAAAGCGTTGGGTCAGCTGCTGACGAATCTGCGTGGCCCAGGCGCCGTGATTCTGCTGCTCAAGGTGTTCGAACAGGTTGTTATAGCAGGTCTGCCAGTTGAAATAGCTCATTTAATGGCCAGAATCGAGACGAAATTAAAGCACTGATACCACACCAGCGCCCGTTCAAAACCGGCGTTTAAAAGGCGTTGGCGATGGGCTTCCAGGGTTTCCGGAATCATTACGTGCTCTATGGCGCTGCGTTTTTGGCTGATTTCCAGATCTGAATAGCCGTTGGCACGTTTGAATTCGTGATGTAAGCGAGTTTGTATTTCCTGATCGGTATCGTCGTCAAAGCGCAGTTTTTCCGACAGAATCAGCGCGCCACCCGGGCGCGTGGCCCGGGCAATTCGCGTCAGCAGATCTGCGCGATCAGAGAGCGGCACAAACTGCAGGGTGAAATTCAGCGTGGTCACCGAGGCATTGCGCATGTCGGTGTCCAGTATGTTTTCACAACGCAGAGTGACCGGCAGCGGATGATCATCCAGAGCTATATAATGCCGGCAGCGTTCGATCATCGCCACCGAGTTGTCGACACCGATGAGTTCGCAGTCGCGGTCTTGGATGCCATGGCGCATGGCCAGGGTAGACGCACCCAGCGAACAACCCAGATCATAGGCGTTGGTGCCGGGCTGAATGTACTGCTCGGTGATTACTTGGATCATTGGAATGATGGTGGTATAGCCCGGCACAGAACGCCGGATCATGTCCGGAAACACTCGCGCTACTGCGGCATCAAAGCGAAAGTCTTCCGGGTTGCGTTCGGTGGCAAACAGTCGGTCAGTGAGTTGCTGTGGTGCCACCGGTTTAGGCTGTTCAGTCATCGCTTTGGTCCCGTTGCCCCGGGTTTTCTGGCTCCGGCAGGGCCGACGGTCCGGTCGGTGAGGGACGCGAGCAGCGCACGCCACGATTCTTGTAATCCACCAGAACGCCGAGATAGGAAGGGTCGATATCCGCGGCAATGGCCAGATAGCCGTTTTCACATCGCGCGTGCAGTTCAGAGGCTTTTGATGACATGTTGAAGGATTCCCCGGGGTTGACCTGAATGGCCGTAAATTCACCGATGGGGAGGTTCTCTTTATTGTCAGAATGATCAATTTTTCCGGTGATCTCCAGCACCAATACCGAGCCAACAATAGCAATGACGGCGGTGAGAATTAAACTGCGGGTGGTATAGAGTTTCGAATCCTGACTCATAGTGGCCTCTGTAAAATATCTGAAAAAATTTGATCACAAATACGGAAAAGGATCAGTACTGACCGGGAAGTGAAATCGCCGGTGCCTGAAGGGCCGAAAGTTGCTCGCGCAGCGACAGTATCTGATCTGACCAGAAGCGCGGCTGGCCGAACCAGGGGAAAAACCGTGGAAAGGCTGGGTCGTCCCAGCGCTTCGCCAACCAGGCGCAGTGGCTGACCTGGCGATAGCAACGCAGTGGCTCAATCAGGTGGCGTTCGCGGCGCTCAAATGGCCGGAACATCTCATAGCCTTCCAATATTTCGCCCAGTTGCGCTCCGCGCTCGCTATCTTCACCGTTCAACAACAGCCACATATCCTGAATAGCGGGTCCGCTGCGGCAATCGTCCAAATCGACAAACAACATTCTGTCCTCACGGCACAGAATATTGCCGGCGTGACAGTCACCGTGCAGGCGCAACGTATTGATGTTGCCTGCGTCGTTAATACGGGTACGGCATAAGCGCAGCAGATCTACCATCAGGCTGTCCCAAGCCGGGCGCAGGTCCCGCGGGACCCAGTTGCCTTCAAGCAACAGTTCATTATTTTGCTCGATGCCGGTTGGTATTGACGCCACCGACAGGTCGGGGCGATGGCTGAATTTTCGGGCAGCGCCAACATTGTGAATCTGGCCCAGCCATTGGCCCAGCCGGTACAGGGTGTCTTCTACGCTGACATCCGGCGCCTGGCCACCGCGCTGGGGAAATACGGCGAACCGGAAAGGTCCCCTCTGGCCCAAGGTATCGCCATTGGGTAGGGTAAGTGGTGCAACCACGGGAATGTCCGCGGCCTCCAGTTCTTTGGTAAAACTGTGCTCTTCGCGAATCGAGGCTTCGGTCCAGCGTCCCGGGCGATAAAATTTTGCAATCACTGGCGGGCCTTCGTCCAGCCCGATCTGATACACCCGGTTTTCATAGCTGTTGAGCGCAAACAGGCGGCCGCTGACCGCAAAGCCTGCGTCTTCCATCGCATCTAAAAGCGCGTCTGGCTTTAGGGCATCGTATGGGTGCCCGGAAATCGCATTGTCAGGATGTTCAGTCATGAATTCGCTGCCGCCATGAATTTGCCGGCCAGTATAACCGGTATCGTCGCTGGCGTAATCTTGACAGCGCACCTATGCCTCGCTGTTTTGGCTGATACAATTCCCCAGTCCACAATAACGCCATCCAGACCAGGGGGAATCATGGCCTTACCGTTGTTAATCGCAAAAACCGCCGTGATCGGGGCCGGTGTTGTTGGCTTGGCTGTGGCGCGCCGGCTGGCGCAACTGGGCCACCAGCGAAACCCAGGCCCAGCGCTTGGCGTGTATTTTAGCTACAGCGGCTAGCACTCGTTTCGTCAGTTGGTGTATCCGCTGCCGGAACCCGGCGGCCTGGGCTGAATCCGGAAAAGTGACAGCCTGCTTACGCCGGTATTCGGCCAAAACTGGCCCGGTCAGACGGCGGTTTTTGTGATTTCCGCATTGATGGCCCGCCCCAGCATGGCGTCGCCGAGCGCCTCGCCTAATCGGTGCTATCCCGGCGTTCGCGCCAGGGCCCAAATCTGGATATGTTCAGCCCCGGCCTGCTGCAGTGCCTGCGCCAGCAAGCGCGCGGTGGCGCCGGTGGTCACCACGTCATCAATAATCGCAATTCGTGGCGGAGGCGTGCCGGTGGCCTGGAACACGCCCTGCAGGTTGGCTAACCGTTGTGCACGGTTTAACGTGCGTTGCGCTTGAACCGTGCTTCGACGCTGCACCAGATTGCCTGCCAGCGGAATATCCAGCCGTCTGCTTAGTTGTTCCGCAATATCCCTGGCCTGATTAAAACCGCGCTGGTGCCTGCGCTTGGGGTGCATGGGGGCGGGTATCAATACATCCGGTCTTAGTTGCGGCTGGCGCAGCAGGCTTTCGTTGACCAACTCCCCCAGTGCGGCGGTCAGTGGGCGGCCATAGGCTCGTTGGCCCTGGTATTTGTAACGGCCGATCATTGCCGCCACCGGAAACTGATAGCGCAGGGGCGCCAGTGTTAAGTCAAACGCCGGTGGTCGCTGAAGACACTCGCCGCACAAATGACCGGCTGCCGGAAACGGCAAAGGCAGGGCGCAACATCGGCAATGCCAGCGATTCCACGGCAGGTCGGCAAAACAACCCTGACACAGACCGTTGCGGGCAACCGGGTTTAAACAGCCGACACAGCGCCCGGCCTGGCGCTCAATGTTAACCAAAAAACCGCTTTTGCTGTTAACCAAAATTTTGTTTAGGGTTGACAGCCACTCCGATGGCTTTATCATTTGGCTTCTCCGTAAACCAAGAATCCTTTAAAGGTTAACAGGAACTCCAATGAGCGCCAATGAACTCCGTCACGACTGGACACTGCCACAGGCCCGGGCATTATTCGAGCTGCCATTCAGCGACCTGCTGTTCCGTGCCCAGACTTCGCACCGCCAGTACTTTGATCCTAATGAGGTGCAAGTCAGCACCCTGCTGTCGATAAAAACCGGCGCTTGCCCGGAAGACTGCAAATACTGCCCCCAGAGCGGCCATTACAACACCGGGCTGGAAAAAGAAAAGCTGCTGGACATTGAGAAAGTCGTCGCTGAAGCACGTGCGGCCAAGGCCAAGGGCGCTTCGCGTTTTTGCATGGGTGCCGCCTGGCGTAGCCCGTCCAAAAAAGACATGCCTTACGTGTTGGATATGGTTAAACAGGTGAAATCCCTGGGCATGGAAACCTGCATGACCCTGGGCATGCTCAAATCCGAACAGGCCGACGAACTGGCGGCGGCCGGGCTGGATTATTACAACCACAACCTGGATACCTCGGAAAAATTCTACAGCCATATCATTACCACGCGCACCTATCAGGATCGCCTGGATACCCTGAGCAACGTGCGTAACTCCGGCATGAAAGTCTGCTGCGGCGGTATTCTGGGCATGGGTGAAGACGATGACGACCGCATTGGCCTGCTGATGCAACTGGCCAACCTGCCCCAGCATCCGGAAAGTGTTCCAGTGAATATGCTGGTGAAGGTGAAGGGTACGCCATTGGAAAACGTGGCCGATCTGGACCCGTTTGATTTTGTGCGCATGATTGCCGTTGCGCGGATTATGATGCCGGCGTCCCACGTGCGCCTCTCCGCCGGCCGGGAGAATATGAACGAGCAAATGCAGGCCCTGTGCTTTATGGCCGGCGCCAACTCCATATTCTACGGTGAAAAACTGCTCACCACCGCCAACCCGGAAGCCGATGCCGACATGGCCCTGTTCCGCCGCTTGGGGATTCGCCCGGAGCAGCGCGAGCAGTGCGGCACAGAGCAAGAGCACGAAGAGGTGCTGGCAGAGGCTGTCAATCAGGAAGCAACGCGCCACCTATTTTACGATGCGACCCGCGAATCCGCGTCGGTCTGACCCGCGAGTGACCGAGTATGCGTGACTTCCAGCTTGAGTTGCAGCAACGCCGCGAGGCCGGTCTGCATCGCCAGCGCCGGGAAATCTCGGGGCCCCAGCGGCCGGCGTTAACCGTGAATGGCCAGCCCTTGTTGTCGTTTTGCAGCAACGATTACCTGGGGCTGGCCAATCATCCGGATAACCGCAAAGTGCTGGCTGAGGCGCTTAACGAGGATGGCCTGGGCGGTGCGTCTTCCCACCTGATTTGCGGCCATCACCGGGCTCATCAGCAGCTGGAAAACCAACTGGCAGCTTTTACCGGGCGCAGCTCGGCGCTCCTGTTCTCAACCGGATACATGGCCAATCTGGGTGTAATCTCGGCGCTTGCAGGCCGCGGCGATACGATTTTTTCGGATCGCCTTAATCACGCTTCTATTGTAGATGGCTGCAAGCTCAGTGGAGCAAGGGTCAGGCGTTATCATCACGGCGATCTGGATGCGTTGGCGCGAATGCTGGAACAAACCGAGGGCCACAAACTGGTGGTAAGCGACGGTGTATTCAGCATGGATGGCGATGAAGCGGCGTTGGTGTCATTAGCTCATTTGTGCACAAAGCACGATGCACTGCTGATGATCGACGACGCCCACGGCTTTGGCGTGTTGGGCCCCCAGGGCCGTGGCAGTGTAGCGGCTGCCGGGTTAAGTGAAGAGCAAGTGCCGGTGCTGATGGGCACTCTGGGCAAAGCCGCAGGCACCAGCGGCGCCTTTGTAGCAGGCCCGGCATGGTTAACCGGCTACTTGATGCAAAAAGCGCGTACCTACATTTACACCACGGCCATGCCTCCGGCTTTGGCGCTGGCCAGCTGCAATAGCTTGAGCCTGATCGAAAGCTTTGATCCACAGCGCGCGCACCTGGCGGCGCTGATTGATCGTTTCCGCGATCAGGTTACACGTATGGGTTATCACCTGATGCCCTCGGCCACGCCCATTCAGCCGATTGTCGTAGGCTCTAACGAAGCGGCGCTGGCGCTCAGCGGTGAGTTACAGAGCCGCGGCCTGCTGGTGACGGCTATTCGCCCGCCCACGGTGCCCGAAGGTCAGGCCCGTTTGCGCATCACCCTCAGCGCGGCCCATAGCTTTGACGATCTGGATCGCCTGCTGCAGGCGCTGGTGCAATGTCGCCCCGATTGTGTTGTAAGCCCCGTGCTTATTGAATCCTGCGGAGAGAATGTTTGATGGCGCGCTTCAGTTCACTTGTGGTGATAGGCGGTTGGGGTGTGCAGGCGGCCATGCTGGAACCGGTGTATCGGCACTGGCAAGGCGCGGTGGAAGTCGTTTCGTTAACCGACGACGGGTTAAGTTCCTGCGACAGCCCCGCACACGCGGCCGCGATTCTGCTCCAGCGCTACCCCCAGCCGTCGGTGTGGCTTGGATGGTCGCTGGGCGCGCAAGTTGCCATGGCTGCGGCCCGGGCGAATCCGCACTCGGTTAATAAGGTTGTGACCCTGGGTGGTTTTCCGCAATTTGTGGCGTCGCAAAACTGGCCGTGGGGTGTTTCGACCGCTATATTTCGGCGCTTTGAGCGATATTTTGAGCGCCAGCCACAGGCCTGTCGGGCGTCTTTTTTCGCGCAGATGATTGCTGGCAGCGAACACCAGGCAGCTTTGGCTCGGGCTATAAAACCTTGGTTGAAGCAGGGCTTGCCCGAGCTGATTGATCCATTGGCGAAAGGCGTGCGCTGGCTGCGGGACTGCAGTCAGTTGTGTGCCTGGCAGCAGTGCCCGGTGCCAACCTTACATGTGCGGGGTAGCTGCGATGCAGTGGTTCCGCCTTGGGCCCAGCACATGGTTATGCCCGCTTACAATCGTGCGGTTACCATCGACGGCATGGGCCATTGGCCCGGGGAGTACTATGGCCCCGAATGCTGGCAAGCCATTCACGATTTTCTAACGAGTTCACACGATGTTTGCCACTAAACAGGCGGTCGCCTCCGATTTCGGCTGCGCCAGCGCCAGCTATGAAGGCGCGGCGCGGCTGCAACGGCAAATGGGTGATGCCATGTTGGCAACGATTACCCAGCCGGTATTACAGGGCGCCACCGTTGTTGATTTAGGCTGCGGTACGGGTTGGTATACGCGCCAGTTGGCGCAGCGCTTTGGAGCGCATACCGTCGGTGTAGACCTGGCGCCCGGTATGCTGGCGTATGCCCAGGCACAATTAATGGGCCCTGAAGCAATCCAATGGCTAGAGGCAGATGCGGAGCGGTTGCCCTTGGCCAACCAGAGTGTGGATCTGATTTACAGCAATCTGATGATCCAGTGGTGCCATAATCCACAAGGCGTATTGCGGGAATGCCTGCGGGTATTGCGCCCGGGTGGTCAGTTGCGGGTGTCAACGCTTTTGCTGGGTACACTGCAGGAGCTACAACAGGCGTGGACCCTGGCCGATCCACATCAGAAGCATGTAAATGGGTTTATTTCTGCCGTGGATTTCGCGGCCACCACCGTTGAGATTTTGCCAGCGGCACAATGGCGCTCGCAGATGATCACTCTGGATTACCCAACGCCCATGGCGTTAATGAACGAGCTCCGGCAACTGGGGGCGGGTTATAAAGACATTCAGCGGCGCAAGACCGCCACTGCGCCCGGGCGATTAAAACAGATGTACCAGAACTATCCACAACAGCCCGATGGCAGTATTGTTGCCAGCTATCACGCGGGCTGGCTGGAATGGCGAAAACCAGTGCCAACCCCGTTAATTCGTGACTAAACACTCACCCTGTCAGGGCATTTTCAATGGCCAAAAAAACCTATTTTGTAACGGGTACCAATACTGACGTCGGCAAAACCGTGGTGACTGCTGCGCTGCTGGAGGCCGCGAAGCTGCTGGGTAAACGTACCCTGGCGATGAAGCCGGTTGCCTCTGGCTGCGTGCAAACGCCAGATGGCTTGCGTAACAGTGATGCGCTTATTCTGCAGAACGCGATGACTGAACAGCTGCCTTATGACGTGATCAATCCCGTCGCTCTGGAGCCTGCTGTTGCACCCCACGTGGCGGCGGCACAGGCCGGGCGCAACCTGAGCGCCGATCGGCTAGCCGGTTTTTGTCGCGGCATACAGCTGCGCCCAGCAGACCTGTTACTGATCGAGGGGGCAGGTGGCTGGCGAGTGCCTTTGAACGATCGCGAAACCTACAGTGCCCTGGCGCAGCGATTGAATATTCCGGTGATTCTGGTGGTCAGTTTGGAGCTTGGGTGCATCAACCACGCATTGCTGAGCGCCGAAGCCATTCGCCGCGATGGCCTGGTACTGGCCGGCTGGGTGGCTAACCGGCCGCGGGAAACCGTGATGAGCTGTGAAAACGATACCCTGGCGTATCTGCAACAGCACCTGGCTTGCCCATGCCTGGGCGTTATGCCCTGGTTGAGTGAGCCCCTGCCACAGACTCTGGCTAAATTTCTGAATGTGACGCCGTTGATTGAAAATTGAACAGCATTGTGGCTTACTAATGGCGTAATCATATCTTCTGGTAGGTGACCATGATCAACACTACTCTTCCCAGTGCTTTCAGTACCGGTATGCAGGGCATACAGAGCGGTGTGGCCGGCATGGACGATGCTGCCCGCCGTATCGCCCGTGGTGGTGTGGACGGCGCCCAAGGCACTGGCGGTTCAACTGGAGGTGGGATTATCGAGCCCATGGTGGATTTACAGTTGTACAAGCGCAGCGTTGAAGCGTCGGCGCAGGTGGTAAAAACCGCGGACGAAACCCTGGGTTCGCTCCTCGACATCATGGCTTAAGGCCCTCGCCCTGATTAGTTAGGGTTATATTCTCACACCATGAATATTTCGTCCGCTTCTCCTCAAACCTCAGCCATAACTTTGCGCCCGTCGCCTGCCAGCGATCAGTCGCCACGCCTGAATGAATCTGATTTAAAACTGCTGACACAGCTAAAAGCCCGTGACCGAGAGGTGCGTGCCCATGAGGCTGCCCACCAGGCGGCGGGCGGTCAGCATGCTGGTGCAATGGCGCTCACTTATGAGCAAGGGCCAGACGGCGTGCAGTATGCGGTTGGCGGTGAAGTGCCTATCAGCGTATCGGCGGTTTCAGGTGACCCCCAAGCCACGGTTGAAAAAATGCGCACCGTGCGGGCGGCCGCCATGGCGCCGGCCCAGCCATCATCGGCAGATCTTGCGGTGGCTGCCCAGGCCATGCAGACCCTGCAACAAGCTCAGATGGAGTTGGCCGACCCAGCCGTACAGGAACCTTTGGGAGCTCGTCAGGCCCGGGATACCTATGCAAGAGTGTCTGCCTTTGGCGACGACAACAGCGCTCGCACATCAGGTTTTCTGAACATCTCTGTCTAAAAATCTCTTTATTTCCCGCCTTCGTACATCGCCCGCTAAGCCCTTATGAACGCCCCCCTCTTACCTGTAAACGGCAAGTCAAAGGTAAGTGTTTGTTTCGCGTTTTCGATGGTTGGCAAACGCTGGACTCATGTGGGGAGTTGTCGCAGAACAAGTTATTTTTGACCGGACTCTTGACAGTTCTGTGCTTCGAAACGTATGTTTCAAACAATCGTTTAAATAAACTCGAAGCACGTTACCGGAATCCCTCCGGCTGCATCGGGTTACCAGCTGCCACGATTTAAGGCGGCCATCACTGAAAACCGAGGTCGATTACATGCCAGACTACAAAGCACCCCTGCGCGACATCAAATTTGTAATGAGTGAGCTGCTGAACAGCGACAGCCATTACGCCAATCTGGACGGCGCCGAAGACGCAACGCCGGATATGATCGATGCGATCATTCAGGAAGGTGCAAAATTTGCAGAACAGGTGCTGTCCCCACTGAACCAGAGCGGCGACCGTGAAGGGTGTACCTGGAGTGAAAGCGGCGTTAAAACACCGGCCGGTTTCAAAGAAGCCTACAGCAAGTTTGTTCAGGGCGGCTGGCCATCATTAGCGGCTGACCCTAATCACGGTGGGCAGGGCTTGCCTAGCTCCCTGGGTATCGTGATGAGCGAAATGAACGGAACCGCTAACTGGTCATGGGGCATGTACCCGGGTTTGAGCCACGGCGCTATCAACACTCTGGAAGAACACGGTACCGAAGAGCAGAAGCAGACGTACCTGACCAAGATGATCAGCGGTGAGTGGACCGGTACCATGTGCCTGACCGAAGCACACTGTGGTTCGGACCTGGGAACCCTGCGTACCAAAGCCGAACCCAATATGGACGGCTCGTACAGCATCACCGGCACCAAGATCTTTATTTCGGCAGGCGAGCATGACCTGACCGACAACATTGTTCACATTGTGCTGGCCCGTTTGCCTGGCGCACCGGAAGGCACCAAAGGTATTTCCCTGTTTGTGGTGCCCAAGTGCCTGCCTGCGCAGGACGGTTCAGCTGGCGAGCGCAATGCGCTGTCTTGCGGTTCTATTGAACACAAAATGGGCATCCACGCGAACGCCACCTGCGTGATGAACTTTGACGGCGCTAAAGGCTGGCTGATTGGCCCGGAAAACAAAGGCCTGAACGCCATGTTCACCTTTATGAACGTCGCGCGTATTGGCACCGCAATTCAGGGCCTGGGTGCAGCAGAGCTGGGCCTTCAGGGTTCAGTGGCCTACGCTAAAGACCGCCTGGCCATGCGTGCGTTAAGTGGTGCAAAAAATCCGGACAGTTATGCAGACCCGATCATTGTGCATCCGGATGTTCGCCGCATGCTGCTGACCCAGAAAGCCATCGCTGAAGGCGCCCGTGCGCTGATTTACATGACGGCACAGAAAGCCGATATTGTTCAGCGTGGTAAAACTGAAGAAGAGCGCAAGGCCGCTGACGAGCTGCTGGGCTTTTTGACGCCTATTGCCAAAGCGTTCCTGACTGAAATCGGATACGAGTCAGCCAGCCTGGGAATGCAGGTATTCGGTGGCCACGGCTATATTGCCGAGTGGGGCATGGAGCAGAACGTGCGTGACGCCCGTATCGGCATGATCTATGAAGGCACCACCGGCATTCAGGCGCTGGACCTGTTGGGTCGTAAGGTGCTGATGACTCAAGGCGAATCGTTGAAAGGCTTTACTAAGCTGGTGCACACTTTCTGCAAGGAAAATACCGACAACGAACAAATGAAGCCGTTTGTTGAACCGTTAGCCGCGATCAACAAAGAATGGGGCGAGCTGACCATGAAGCTGGGCATGAGCGCCATGAAAAACCGCGAAGAGATTGGCGCCGCGTCTGTGGATTACCTGATGTATTCCGGTTACGCGGTATTTGCGTATCTATGGGCGCAGATGGCAAAAGTGGCTCAAGACAAGTTGGCAGAAGGCAGCACGGAAGAGTTGTTTTACAACGCCAAGTTGCAGACTGCACGCTTCTACTTCACCCGCATGCTGCCGCGCACCCGGGCCCATGCAGTCACCATGCTGGCGGGGGCTGACACTCTGCTGGATATGCCGGAAGAGGCGTTTATCATCTAACGCTGAGGCGTTTGATTCATCGCTAACGCGGTAAAAGGCCCGTCTCGATCTGGGACGGGCCTTTTTTCATGAGTTAGTGACGGGATTGCGGTAAACTCTGCGCAGTAAAAAAATAATAATCGCGGACACACGTACAGACAGGGGCCCCGGCTTTTTTCTACCGGATCGCGTCCTGACCAGACAGACTGTTACTGAATGTTGGAGAGTGTTAATGGCCGATTATCAGGCACCCTTACGTGAAATGCGTTTTGTTTTGAATGAAGTGTTCGATGCCCCCGCACTGTGGGCGTCGCTGCCAAAAGTGGCAGAAAACGTAGACCCGGAAACCGCCGACGCCATTTTAGAAGAAGCCGGTAAAATCACCAGTGGCGTGCTGGCACCGTTGAACCGCGAAGGCGATGAGCAGGGCTGCAAATGGACGGCCGAGGGTGTCACTAGCCCGGAAGGTTTCAAAGAAGCCTACCAGACCATCGTTGACGGCGGCTGGAACGGCTTGGGTGGTAACCCGGAACAGGGTGGCATGGGCATGCCAAAAACTCTGGTGTCCCAGTTTGAGGAAATGCTGCAGGGCGCCAACATGGCGTTCGGTCTGGCGCCTATGCTTACCGCCGGTGCTTGCCTGGCGCTCGATGCTCACGGCAGCGATGAACTGAAAGAAAAGTATCTGCCAAATATGTACTCCGGTGTGTGGAGTGGTGCGATGGATTTGACCGAACCCCACGCCGGCACCGATCTGGGCATTATCCGCACCAAAGCCGAGCCCAACGATGACGGCTCCTTCGCCGTCACCGGCACCAAGATCTTCATCACTTGGGGCGAGCACGACATGGCGGAGAACATCGTTCACCTAGTGCTGGCCAAGCTTCCGGGCGCGCCTAAAGGCCCCAAGGGCATTTCCATGTTCCTGGTGCCAAAGTTTCTGGTGAAAGACGACGGCTCCCTGGGTGATCGCAACCCGGTAACCTGTGGCTCCATCGAAAAGAAAATGGGTATCAAAGGTTCAGCTACCTGCGTAATGAACTACGATGCCGCCAAGGGCTGGCTGGTGGGGGAAGAAAATAAAGGCCTGAACGCCATGTTCACTATGATGAACTATGAGCGCCTGGGCGTTGGAGTACAGGGCTTGGGCGCGGCTGAAGCGTCACTGCAGAGTGCCCGTGAATACGCCAAAGATCGTATTCAAAGCCGCGCACCCACCGGAGCAAAGCAGCCAGAAAAAGCCGCTGACCCGATTCTGGTGCACCCGGACGTTCGCCGCATGCTGCTGACCATGAAAGGCTATGTGGAAGGCGGTCGTGCTTTTTCTACTTACGTCGCGCAGTGGCTGGATATCGCCAAATACGCCGACGACAGCGAGCAGGATCGCCGTACCCACGCTGAGGGCATGGTGTCTTTGCTGACTCCGGTGGCCAAGGCTTTCTTGACCGATCGTGGCCTGGACGTCTGCATTATTGGTCAACAGGTATTGGGTGGCCATGGCTTTATCCGCGAATGGGGTCAGGAGCAGCTAGTACGGGATTGCCGCATTACCCAGATTTACGAAGGCACCAATGGCATTCAGGCGCTGGACCTGATGGGCCGAAAGGTTGTGGGCAGCCAGGGCAAGCTTTACGAACTGTTCGCCCAGGACGTAGCGGCGTTCGTTGAGGAAAACAGTGACGAACAAAGCCTGCGCCCGTATCTGGAGCCATTGGCAGCAGCTCTTGAACGCCTGTCAGACGTAACCGAGCACGTGATCAATCAGGCATCAGAAACCGCTGATGCTGTAGGCGCAGCCTCGGTGGATTATCTGGACTTGTTTGGCCTGACCGCGCTGGCTTATATGTGGGCCCGTATGGTGAAGGCGGCCGCAGCGAAAGCCGAGGGTGACACCTCTGGTTTCTACACTGGCAAGCTGAAAACGGCGCGCTTCTATTATGATCGCCTGTTGCCAAAGACCGTGTCGCTGGCGGAAGGCATTCGCAGTGGCAGTGATTCGATGATGGCGTTAACGGCTGAAGAGTTTTGATAAGAGAATTCTGATCAGTTTTTATCGACGTTGAACGAAAAAGCAGGCTATCGAGCCTGCTTTTTTCATGGGTGATCTGACGGTTAGAATCTGTCAGGTGTCACTTGATCTTGTCGCGAATGTTCTTATAACCCTTCTTCAGATCTTCACCAATAATCTGCACCGTTAACAACGCTTCGGTGGAAACCTCGGTGGCGTCATCCAGTGCGTGATCGAACTTGCCTTTGAATCGGTCCCACTCCTGTTCCAAATTATCAAACTCGTCTTTGACATCTTGACGTGCCAGATGGAGCTGTACGCGTGCTTCGTCGCGGTGTTGTCTGATTTTTTCCGGCAGCGTTTTTAGTTCTTCCTGAAGTCCCATGTTTCACTCCTCCTTGCATTGATGATGACTAAACAATGCGCCGGATGGTGGGAAGTTTCAAGCGTCTGATGCACTGCCGCGAGCCTGTATAGAGCCGATTTGATTTACGTCAGGATCTGCTGGCAAGCAACGCGGACATGTCTCTTAAATAGTGCCAGGGGCCTAGTGGATCGAAGCCTTTGGCGGCGCGGTCCACTTCGCTGCACAGGTGAATGGCGTTATTCAGTTGTGAACGGTTCAGGCGCTTTGCCGCCTGCTCCAGGGCCTTTGCCCGCTGTGGCTGGAAGACTCCGCGTTTTTTGAAAAAAGCCGCAGGCGCGGTGTTTTGCCCGGGGGCTTTCAGTTCCAGCAGCAGGTGAATGTCCCGCGTTAGCACGGTGAGCAAGCCAAGCGGGTTTTCGCCTTCCTGTTGTAATATGCCGATCATTTTGCAGGCGTGTGACGCATTTCCCGTTAGCAGTTCGCTGACCAGTTCAAAGCCGTTAAAACGCGAGCTGTCCTGCACAGCCTGTTCCACCAGGCCTTCGTCAATAGTTGCGCCCTTGCTGAATAGCTCCAGGCGCTCCAGTTCCTGGCTGGCGGCCAGCAGATTGCCTTCCAGCCGCTCCGCCAGTATTGCCAAAGCGTCGCGGGTTAGAGTCAGACCGCGACTGGCGGCGCGCTGTTGTAACCAGCCGGGAAACTTGTCAGCGTCTACCGGCCATACCGGCACGTGCAGGCCTTTGCCTTGTAGGTCTTTGTACCATTTACGGCGGGTTTCAGCCGCATCCAGACGAGCGCTGATCAGCAGTAACACAATGTCGTCGGCAGGTTGCGCCAGTATCCGTTCCATCACGGCGCGGCCGTCACCTAGCTTACCTGTTGGTAAGTGGACTTCGATGCGGCGTTTTTCGGCGAACAACGACATGGCGCTGAATTCATCGGCCACGATGTTCCAGTCAAAATGGTTGTCGGCGTGAAAGGTTAGCCGGTCAGCAAAGCCTTGGTCGCGGGCGACTTTACGAATCTGATCGCAGCATTCCTGCACCAGAAGCGGTTCGTCACCAGATATCAGGTACACCGGCGCCAGGCCTTTCTTAAGGCTTTGGGGCAGTTGCGCCGGTGTAGTTTTCATGGGGCTGAAGTAGGCGCCTTGGCCGCCGGTTCTGTTCCCGCTTCGGAGCTTTCCACAGAGTTACCGGTAGCCTCCCGATAGTGTTCGCGAAGGGCATCAATACGCGCTTGGGTCAGGGGTGCCAGCCGGAAAATAATTTGCTGGGCCAGTCTCTCTTGCAGCTGTTTTTGTAAGGTCTGTTCTTCCCGCTGCTTGGCCAGCACGTTGGTTTCATCATAGCGATAGCTTTCGTTGGCATTCAGGCGGGTGTCTACAATCAAGGGCACCTTATCGCGACTGATCAGGTTGATGCTAACCGACTGGCGCAGGGTGTATTCGGCCGCTCCTGCGTTAATCGTAATGGCACTGGCGCGGCGGTCTGCGGTGTACTGGCCGATCGCAAGTATGTAGTTGGCGGCGTTGGCTTCACGAACATCCACGTCGCCCAGAGTCAGCTGTTGACGAACCGACTGGCACAGGTCTATGGGTACATCACTGGCGCACTGCAAAGCCAATGGTTGTAGTGCAGCAGAAACCGGCGCCGCACCGCGAAGCTGAAAACCGCAGCCGCTGGTCGTTGCCAACAGACCAAGGGTTAGAAAAAGGCTGCGCGCCAAGGCCGGTGTCCGTTTTGATACAGGCTGCTGTTGGGTCATATCAGTTAGCCACCACGTTAACCAGTTTGCCGGGCACAACAATTACCTTGCGCACGGTGCTGCCTTCGGTGAAGCGCGCTACGTTGTCGTTTTGCAGGGCCAGCGTCTCCAGGTCGGCTTTGCTGATGTCTGCCGGCACTTCTACCTTGGATCGCACTTTACCGTTCACCTGTAGCACAATCTGTATTTCACTGCGCACCATGGCGCTCTCGTCTGCCACCGGCCAGCGTGCATCGACCACCGGCTCGTTGTGGCCGAGCGATTGCCACAGGCTGTGGCAGACGTGGGGCACAATCGGCGACAACATCATTACTGCGGTTTCCAGGGCTTCCTGGCGGACGGCGCGGGTCTGAGGTTCGCTGTCGTTGAGCTTGCTGACTTCGTTCAGCAGCTCCATCACCGCTGCGATGGCGGTGTTGAAGGTCAGCCGGCGGCTGATGTCGTCGCTGACCTTGGCAATGGTTTCGTGAGCTTTGCGGCGCAGGTTCTTCTGGTTATCATTCAGCGCCGAGGCGTCTATAGCAGGCACTGTGCCGGCGCTAGTAACTTGTTCATTCACCAGGCGCCACAGGCGCTTAAGAAAACGGTGGGCGCCTTCAACACCGCTGTCTGACCACTCCAGAGACTGCTCGGGGGGTGCTGCGAACATCATAAAGAGGCGTACGGTATCGGCGCCGTGGGCGTCGATGATCGATTGCGGGTCAATGCCGTTGTTTTTCGACTTTGACATCTTGGTAACGCCACCGGCCTGCACCGGCTGGCCGTCGTCTTTATGCACGTAGCCTGTCACTTGGCCTTTATCATCGCGTTCGGCGATCACGTCGGTGGGTGGAATCCAAACGATGCCGCCTTTGGCGTTTTCGCGGGAATAGGTTTCTGCCAGCACCATGCCCTGGGTCAGCAGTTGCTTGAACGGCTCGGAGCTGGTGACCAGGCCCACGTCGCGCAGCAGCTTGTGGAAGAAGCGGGCGTACAGCAGGTGCAGTATGGCGTGTTCAATGCCGCCAATGTACTGGTCTACCGGCAGCCAGTAGTTGGCGGCGGCCGGGTCTAGCATGCCTTTGTCGTAGTTGGGGCTGCAGAAGCGCGCGTAGTACCAGGATGACTCCATGAACGTGTCAAAGGTGTCGGTTTCGCGGGTGGCAGGTTGGCCCTCAAAAGTGGTTTTGGCCCACTCTGGATCCGCTTTAATCGGGGACTGTACGCCGGTCATTTCGACGTCTTCGGGCAACAATACCGGAAGCTGATCGTCTGGAACCGGGCGTTGGGTACCGTCTTCCAGAGTCATCATCGGAATCGGCGCGCCCCAGTAGCGCTGGCGCGATACGCCCCAGTCACGCAGGCGATAGTTTATGGTGCGTTTGCCAATACCCGTGTGTTCCAGATGGTCGGCGATGGCACCGAAGGCTTCATCGCTGGTCATGCCACTGTACTTGCCAGACGACACCAGAACGCCTTTTTCGGTGAAGGCTTTTTCTTGCACGTCTATATCAGGTTTGTCGCTGGCGGAGATTACCTGTTTGATCGGCAGGCGGTACTTCAAGGCAAATTCGTGGTCGCGCTCATCGTGGCCGGGAACAGCCATCAGAGCGCCGGTGCCGTAGTCTGTCAGTACAAAGTTGGCGATCCATACCGGAATGTGTTCCTGGGTCAGCGGGTGCACTACCTTGAAACCGGTATCAATGCCTTTTTTCTCCATGGTCGCCATGTCGGCTTCCGCGGTTTTGCTGTTGCGGCACTCATCTACAAAACGGGCAACGTCTGGATGGCGCTCGGCAGAAGCTTTGGCTAATGAATGCTCGGCGGCGATCGCCATGTAGGTCACGCCCATTAGAGTGTCCGGGCGGGTGGTATAAACCGTCAGGCCTTCGTCGCTGCCTTTTAAAGGAAAGGTGAGTTCGGTACCTACGGATTTGCCGATCCAGTTACGCTGCATGGTTTTGACCTGTTCCGGCCAGCCATCCATATCGTCCATGTCGTTCAGCAGTTGTTCGGCATAATCGGTAATGCGGATAAACCACTGGGGTATGGCCTTCTTTTCCACCAGCGCGCCGGAGCGCCAGCCGCGGCCATCAACAACTTGTTCGTTAGCCAGAACGGTCTGATCGACCGGGTCCCAGTTTACAGTGGCCATCTTTTTGTACACTAGGCCTTTTTCATACAGGCGGGCAAAGAACCACTGTTCCCAGCGGTAGTAATCCGGCTTGCAGGTGGCCAGTTCGCGGCTCCAGTCGTAACCGAAGCCCAGCTGTTTGAGTTGGTTCTTCATGTATTCAATATTGGAATAAGTCCACTTGGCGGGCGCAGTCTTGTTGGCAATGGCGGCGTTTTCCGCAGGCAGGCCAAAGGCGTCCCAGCCCATAGGCTGCATGACGTTTTTGCCCAGCATGCGCTGGTAGCGGGAGATTACGTCGCCGATGGTGTAGTTGCGAACGTGGCCCATGTGCAGCTTGCCGCTGGGGTAGGGGAACATGGACAGGCAGTAGTACTTTGGCTTGCCCGGTTCTTCTTTCACCGTAAACGTGTTGTTATCGGCCCAGAAATCGCGGGCGGTCTGTTCTACGTCACGGGGATTGTATTGCTCGTCCATACCTGCCATTACCCAAGTTACCCTGTATCAATATGATGTTCGCAGCGGGCGGTTATTCTAACGCACACGGGCGGTAACAGGTAGTCTGCCGGAGTTTTGCGCCCTCCGTAGTTACGATGGTGTCGCGTTTGGGCGTATCGCAGTCATTGTGGGATGCGCGCCAACTTCAATAATGTGTGCCATGATTAGATTAACCAATGATCAGCCACCCAAAGCTGGCAAAACCACAAGGAAACGCTCATGACCGAACCCGAACGTAATCAGCTATCTGGAAAAGCCCTTGAGGCCTACGACCGTATGCTTGAACAGGTGCAGAGCCGCTTGCGTAAGGTGCAGGAAACCTCGATGAAAACCCTGGAAGAGGAGATCGACAAAGCGATCGAAGCCGAGCAGGAACTGCAGGAGATGACCCGTGATGAGCTGAGCTTGTTGGGTGCTTATTTGCAGCGGGACTTGGAGCATCTGCTGGATTTTGTGGGAGAGACCGGGGAAGGCCTGGCGGAATGGCTGCAGTTGGATTTATCGCTGCTGGAGCAGCGGCTGACCGAGCGCCTGCTGTCGGTTGCTGATCAAACGATGGTGGATACATTGGCACTGCGCCAGAAGCTGGAAAGCCATAAGGCTGGGCAGTATATCTCCGGTGAAGTGGCTACCGCCGGCATGTTCCGCTGTTTGAACTGCGAGCACATGCTATGCCTGACTTCTACCAGCCATCTGCAACCCTGTGAGGCCTGCGGGTCGCACTATTACGAGCGGGTGACCAGTCGCTGGCCAATTAAGACAAGTTGATTTGTTGCCCTAGAGCTTCGGTATAACCCGCTCGCGGACAAACACGATCAGGATGAGCGCAAATGTCAGTACCGGCCAGGATGACGTAATCATGTAGGGCGTGCTGCCGCTGGCGCGGTAGACCTCGCCGGCCATAACCGCACGTTCGAACTGCGGAATGCGTTCGGTTATCTGGCCTTTATTGTCGATAATCGCGGTTACGCCGTTGTTGGTGCCGCGCAGCATGTAACGGCCGGTTTCCAAGGCTCGCATTCGGGCCAGTTGCAGGTGCTGTAACGGCCCGATGGAATCACCAAACCAGCCGTCGTTGCTGATGGTCAGCAGCAGATCGGTGTTCACCGCGTTACGCGCCAGAAAATCCGGATAGGCCACTTCGTAGCAGATGAACGGCATTATCCGCAGCCCGTTTGCAGTCAGAGCAGATTGGTTTTTCGGGCCTGGCGTGAAGTTGGACATGGGCAAATCAAAAAAACCGATCAGCCCCCGCAGATATTTCTCCAGCGGCACGTACTCGCCAAAAGGCACCAGTTTCTGTTTGTGATAAATACCTTCACCGGCGCCTATTGCGGTAATGCTGTTGTGGTAGGTGAATCCCTCCAGGCGCTCGCTGAAGCCGTACCAGGGTATGCCGGTAATCAGCGTGCTGTTGTCGCCCAGGCGCTCGTTAATATGGTCAATGATTTTGCCGGCCTTATCCTGGGGGATAGGAATAGCGGTTTCTGGCCATAAAATGATATCGGTGTTCCAGTGGTCTTCGGTCATGCCCAGATACGCCACAATCTGGTCTTTCAGAAACTCAGGATCCCACTTGATCTGCTGGGGGATATTGCCCTGCATGGCGGCCACCGATGTGGGTTCCTGTGCCAGGGTCGTCCAGTCTGTGCGGTTCAGGGCAGGGGCGACCAGCCAAGGCAATAGCCCAGCGACCACCACGGTAGCGGCCAAGGTATGTCGCGCTTGCAGTATTAGCCAAAGCGCGCCATAGGCGGCAACGGCGGTGGTTATTATGGCGAGAGTAACCAGATGCACTCCGCCTATGGGCGCCAACCCGGCCAGCGGACCGTCGGTGTGCGCGGTGCCCAAATACAGCCATGGAAAGCCTGTGAGCACCCATCCCCGCAGCCAGTCGCCCAAAAGCCAGATAGCCGGGAATAGCAACAGCCGGCGCACCGCACTAAAACGCGCGAGCTTGCCCCAGAACCAGAACACCAGGCCATGGAACAGCGCCAGGCCAGCCACAAACAGCGCGGTCAGAGCAATGGCGATCCATTGACCGGTGTTGCCGTACTCGCTAATGCTGACGTACACCCAGCTGGCGCCGCTGGCGAATAACCCCAAACCGGTAAGCCAACCGGCGCGGAAGAGCTGGCCGGACGCCAGAGGCACGCACACCAACAGAATCAGCAATATGGAAACAGGGCCCAGCCACCATAAATAGTAAGGCGCAAAGGTCAGGGTTTGCAGCCCGCCGGCAATCAACAGCAGTACGGCTCCTAGCCAGCGGTTGGCTGACAGGGAGCGGGTGACGGCAGAGGGGATGCTGGCGGGGTGTTGGTTGCTAATGTTATTCACTTACAACTCACTGCGGATAACCTGTAATAAGCGAATAACACGGTTGTCGGCGTTGGCAATGGTAAAACGCAAGCCACCGAATTCAACCGCTTCACCGCGCCTTGGCAGGTGTCCGAATTCCTTGAGAACCAGGCCGCCAATGGTGTCGAATTCTTCTTCGTCGAAACTGGCACTGAAAGCTTCGTTAAAGTCATCAATGGGGGTAACGGCCTTCACCGCCCAGCTACCATCGCCGTGGGCTTTGATGTGGGTTTCTTCGTCGAAGTCGTGCTCGTCTTCGATCTCGCCCACAATCTGCTCCAGAACGTCCTCAATGGTGACCAGACCGGCGGTACCGCCGTACTCGTCGACCACCATCGCCATATGGTTACGATTTTCTTTAAATTCCTTAAGCAGCTGGTTCAAGCGCTTGCTCTCGGGCACAAAATTAGGCGGTCGCAGAATTTCGCGAAGATGATTCCAATCCAGCTCGCCATCCATCGCCAGTGGCAACAGGTCTTTGGCCAGCAGCACGCCAATGACGTCATCCGGGTTGTCGCCAATCACCGGAAAACGGCTGTGGGCGGAAGAGATGATTTCGCCCAGGAATTCACGGGGATCCTGGTTGGCTTTCACCGTAATCATTTGCGAGCGGGGAATCATGATTTCTTCAACGCGCATGTCCAGAACCTGCATCGCACCTTCGATGATGCTCATGGCATCGGTGTCAATGATTTCCTGGGCTTCGGCATCGCGCAGAATTTCCAGCACGTCTTCTACGGATTCTGGCCCGCTAGAAAAGGCCTGTGATATACGCTCCAGCCAAGATTTGTTATTGCTACCCTGGCTGCGACTCGAGTGATCATCGCTCATGAGTCTTTTTCGGTTACCTCTGCGTGGTCGTAAGGATTGGCAATGCCGATCTGCGACAGCAGACGTATTTCGAGGTCTTCCATTTCCTCTGCCTCGTTATCGTCGATGTGGTCGTAGCTCTGCAGATGCAGCATGCCGTGAATAACCATGTGCGCCCAATGGGCGTGAGTGTCTTTGTACTGCTCCCGGGCTTCTTGTGCAACTACTGGGGCACAAATAACCAGATCACCCGCTAATGGGATGTTTATACCGGCAGGCGCTTCAAATGGAAAAGATAAGACATTCGTCGGTTTGTCTTTTCCGCGGTATTGACAATTCAGCGCCTGCATTTCAGATTCATTCACGATACGAATGGTCACTTCGGTGGGCTCATCGCCCAGCCAGGCCAACTGCGACCATTGCAGCAGTAGGTCTTCTGGCGGGATGTTCGCCGCGTCGCTGGCTAACTGTAAGTCCAGTGTGACGATGCTCACTGCTCGTTTGCGCCGTTGCGATCGTTGCCATCGTTAATAGCACCGTAGGCTTCAACGATACGCTGAACCAGCGGGTGGCGAACCACGTCTTTGGATTCAAAATGAATAAAACTTATCCCGGCAACGTTATTCAGCACCGTGGCGGCGTGACTCAATCCTGAATTCTGACCGCGGGGCAGGTCAATTTGAGTGGTGTCCCCGGTAATCACCGCGGTCGAACCAAAGCCGATGCGGGTCAGGAACATCTTCATCTGCTCGCGAGTGGTGTTCTGGCTTTCGTCCAGAATGATGAACGAGTTGTTCAGTGTGCGCCCGCGCATGAACGCCAGCGGTGCAATTTCGATCACGCTTTTTTCAATCAGACGCGTTACGTGTTCAAAACCCAGCATCTCGTAGAGAGCGTCGTACAGCGGGCGCAGATATGGGTCGACCTTCTGCGCCAGGTCGCCGGGCAGGAAACCGAGTTTTTCACCGGCTTCTACCGCCGGGCGCACCAGCAGAATGCGTTTAACTTGCTCGTCTTTTAATGCTTCCACCGCACAGGCCACTGCTAGCCAGGTTTTACCCGTACCCGCTGGCCCAATGCCAAAGTTTATGTCGTGGGTGCGAATATTGTGTACATATCGTTGCTGGTTGGCACCACGGGGTTTGGCGGTGAGCTTCGGGGTTTTGATAATGGTTACGGCACCGTCAAACGGTACCTCTTCGGGCAACCGTTCAAACCCGGTTTCACGAATATACAGATGCACGGTGTCTGGCGTCAGATCCTCGGTCGCTTCTGTTTCCCGATACATATGCCGCACGACCTCAGTGGCGGCTGCCACATTTTCGGTCGCACCCTGAACGCGAAAGTGATGCCCGCGGCGGCTGATCGAAACCTGAAGGCGACGCTCAACCTGTTTCAGGTTTTCATCAAACTGGCCACAAAGGGTCGTTAAACGGCGCTGATCAATCGGGTACAAATCAAATTGTCTGGAATCGTTGGTGTCCAAGTTTTCTCCGTTTTACTCCCGTGGTTCTTTTAGGGAGCATTTTTGATTTTGCTGATATCGGTGATGGGTGAATTCTCTTAGTACAATTCAGAATCCACCGGCAAACCACGCAAGGAATTCGAATAAGCCTCTACAATCTCAACATCTATAAAATGCCCGATAGCCGCTGAATTCTCATGGCGGAAATTGACGATGCGGTTATTTTCCGTGCGCCCCGAAAACTCGCCCGGATCCTTTTTGGAAAGACCTGTCACCAAAATGCGCTGCGTGGTGCCTACCATCTTGCGGCTGATATCCATAACCGTTTGGTTGATACGATCCTGCAGAATTTTCAGACGCTGCTTCTTCACCGCCATCTCCGTATTATCCGGCAAATCTGACGCCGGAGTGCCGGGACGGGCGCTGTAAACGAAGCTGAACGACATATCGAAGCCGATGTCGTTGATGAGTTTCATAGTGTCTTCAAAATCTTTCTCGGTTTCACCGGGGAAACCAATGATGAAGTCCGAAGAAAAACTGATATCTGGACGGATTTTGCGCAGGCGGCGCAGTTTGGATTTGTACTCCAGCGCCGTGTGGCCGCGCTTCATGGCCGACAATATTCGATCTGAGCCGCTTTGTACCGGCAGGTGCAGGTGGCTAACCAGCTCCGGCACCTGCTCGTACACATCAATCAACGCATCGGTGAACTCCACCGGGTGCGAGGTGGTGTAGCGAATGCGGTCGATACCGTCAATGGTGGCAATCAGCGTGATCAGCTCCGCCAAATCCATCACATCGCCATCGTGGGTGTCGCCGCGGTAGGCGTTTACGTTCTGGCCCAGAAGGTTAATTTCTCGCACGTTCTGTGAGGCCAAATGCGCCACTTCCGCAATCACATCGTCCGCCGGCCGGCTGACCTCTTCGCCGCGGGTGTAGGGCACCACGCAAAATGTGCAGTACTTGCTGCAGCCTTCCATAATTGACACAAACGCAGACGGGCCATTGGCGCCGGGTTCTGGCAGATTGTCGAATTTTTCAATTTCCGGGAAACTGACGTCGACCACGCCGACGCCGTTACCCTTCACCCGCACCTCGGCAATCATGTCCGGCAAACGGTGCAAGGTTTGCGGGCCGAAGACCATATCTACAAAGGGCGCACGGTCAATAATCGCCTGGCCTTCCTGACTGGCCACGCAACCGCCAACGCCAATGATCAGCCCCGGTTTGTTCTTTTTCAGATTTTTCCAGCGACCCAGTTGATGAAACACCTTTTCCTGGGCTTTTTCACGAATGGAGCAGGTATTCAGCAATAGAATATCAGCGTCTTCCGGGCTGTCGGTCATTTCAACCGCTTCACCGACTTTTAAAAGATCAGCCATGCGGGATGAATCGTATTCGTTCATCTGGCAGCCGTGGGTTTTGATGAATAACTTTTTGGCCATGGGTCTCAACGCAACTGGATGTATTGGGTGCCCGCAGTCAGGATTTTCGGGCGAGAAGCTTTCGGAAACATTCTGAAAAGAGCAAATGCGCAGTATAACGGGGCGATCATTCCGCAACCAGCGTTGTCTCGGTAATCTGCAAGAATCACAGAAACCGCCTGGCTGTTTTGAAATGGCTGAATGTGAGATCCTCTTTGACATTCGCGGCCCCAGCTTGAGCGCCTCGTCCATCTCCGGAGACTCCCGATACTATGCAAACAAGGCCAATTGATACACCCATACGCTCAGTGCGGCAACTGACGGCGCTGCTGATGCTGGCGCTCCTGCTAACTGGCTGCGGCATTAACAACATTCCCACCTATGACGAAAGCGTTAAGGCTGCCTGGTCGCAAGTTGAAAATCAGTATCAGCGCCGGGCCGATCTGATACCTAACCTGGTGGAAACGGTCAAAGGTTTTGCTGCCCAGGAAAAAGAGACCTTAACGGCCGTTATCGAGGCACGTTCCAAGGCAACCTCCATTCAGGTGGATGAAAGCATTCTGAACAATCCCGAGAAATTCCAACAATTTCAACAAGCGCAGGGCGAGCTTAGCAGCGCATTGAGTCGATTGATGGTTGTGTCCGAACGTTACCCGGACTTGAAATCCAACCAGAACTTTCTCGCGTTGCAATCGCAGCTCGAAGGGACCGAAAACCGGATAGCCGTGGCCCGGCGCGACTTTATTCAGTCGGTCGAACGTTTCAACACCGAAATTCGCACCTTCCCCGGAAAAATCTGGCACAGCATTCTTTATAGCGATTTGGAACAGCGTGAAAACTTCAAAGCTACTGCAGAAAACGCCGAAGAAGCACCCAAGGTCACGTTTTAAATGCGGTTTCCTTCCCGCTACTCCGTGTGCTACTTCGTCGCGGCCCTACTTGCTCTGATTGTTTTGCCGGCGACAACGGGCATGGCGCAATCCGCGCCGGTATTTCCGGAGCTAAGTGGCCGGGTAGTGGACAAGGCTGAAATACTGAGCCCCTCCACCGAATCCCAGATCACCCAGATGCTCCAGGCCCATGAACAGGGAACCGCGGAACAGGTTGTCGTGGTCACACTGCCGGATCTACAAGGCTACGCTATAGAAGACTATGGCTATCAACTGGGCCGGAATTGGGGCATCGGTCAGAAAGGCGATGATAATGGTGCGCTGCTTATTGTTGCCCAGCAGGAGCGCAAAATTCGGATTGAAGTGGGCTATGGCCTGGAGGGGCGCCTTACCGATGCGGCCTCAGCCACCATTATTAATCAAATTATGACGCCTGCGTTCAAGCAGGGGCAGTTTGAGCAGGGTATTCTCAACGGTGCCGCGGCCATCGTGCAAGTTCTGGGTGGCGAACCATTGGCATTGCCGAGCCAGACTGTCGGAGGCCAGGAAAAGCCGAAACTTTCCTTGGTGTCGCTATTTTTCATGATTATTTTGGCTGTTATTTATTTCATTGGTGGCGGCCGTGGGCGTGGCGGACGCGGTGGCGCAGCTTTATTAGGTGGAGCGCTCTTAGGTGCCAGCATGGGCGGCCGTGGAGGCGGCGGTTTCGGCGGTGGTGGCTTTGGCGGCGGGGGCGGTGGCTTCGGTGGCGGAGGTGCATCCGGTGGCTGGTAAAAACACGGTAAACATCACCAAGACCGCCCTCAAACCTTTCATAAGCGATACCCCATGACATTATTAACCAAGCAAGAACAGGAACAGGTCGCGGCCGCCATCAGCGCCGTTGAGCAGGAAACAGACGCGGAGATAGTAACCGTGCTGACGGCACAAGCCGATAACTACGCCTATATTCCGCTCCTCTGGGCGGGGCTGATTGCGCTTGTGGTACCTGGCATCGTCAATTACTTTGCCGGCTGGCTGACAGCAGACACGCTGCTGCTTGGCCAGTGGGGCGTGTTTATCGTGCTCAGTCTTATATTCAGGTTACCTGGCATAAATAGGCGACTGATCCCCCGCTCCGTGCGCTACTGGCGAGCTTCGAACCTGGCCCGGCGCCAGTTTTTGGAACAGAACCTGCATCACACAGCGGGCGCCACGGGCATGCTAATTTTCGTTTCTGAAGCCGAGCGTTACGTCGAGATTCTGGTAGACGAGGGCATTTCCAGCAAAATAGACAACAGCGCTTGGGACGCCATCATTGCGGACTTCACCGAACAGGTGAAAAAAGGCAAAACCCTACACGGTTTTATCACCTGCATCGAAGCCTGCGGCACACATCTGAAAACCCAACTGCCAGCCACCCGTCAGAAAAATGAACTGCCAAATCACCTGGTGATATTGTCTTGAGAGAGCTCTGGCGAGAAGGTTAAGCACCCATAAAAAAAGCAAGGCGACAGTTCAATGATACCTCGGCCACGGGGTGGGGGGAGTCTTTTCTGGCAGGAAAAAGGTGTCTGGGCGCAGCGAGTTCTTTTTCCATAAGAAAAGATTTCCCCCGCCGCGGGGCCAGTCCCAGTTTCCCGCAAAATAAACCTGCTCAGTCTTTCAAGCGAATTTTGACGCAGACTCTTGATGCCCGCTGTTAATGCTAAGCGCCATAGCCTCGGCAACTTTAATGCCGTCTATGGCCGCCGACAGAATGCCGCCGGCATAGCCCGCGCCTTCACCGGCCGGGTACAACCCGTGAGTATTGATGCTCTGAAAATCCTTGCCCCGCTTGATACAAATAGGTGCAGACGTTCGGGTTTCTACACCGGTCAATAGCGCATCTTCCAAAGCAAAGCCTTTAATCTTTCTGTTGAAAACCGGAATAGCCTCGCGGATAGCCTCGATGCAAAAATCAGGCAGAGCTTTCGACAAGTCGGTCAGTTTGATGCCGGGCTGGAAAGAGGGCACTACACTGCCGACCGTCTCTGAGGACGTTCCTTTTAAAAAGTTACCCACTTTCTGCGCCGGCGCATCGTAGTTGGAACCACCTAACACGTAGGCATTACGTTCGAGTGCTCGCTGGAAATCGATCCCTGCCAGTGGATTGCCCGGGTAATCTGACGGGTCAATACCCACCACAATCGCGCTGTTGGCATTACGCTCGGCACGGGAGTACTGGCTCATACCATTGGTCACCACGCCATGCTCTTCCGATGCGGCGGCCACCACAGTGCCACCCGGGCACATACAAAAGCTGTACACAGAGCGGCCACTTTTACAGTGATGAACCAGTTTATAGTCGGCGGCACCCAGAATCGGGTTGTCCACATTTTTGCCAAAACGCGCCTTATCAATGACAGATTGCGGGTGCTCGATGCGGAAGCCAACAGAAAACGGCTTGGCTTCGATATACACATTGTTATCGTAGAGCATCTGGAAAGTATCGCGAGCACTGTGGCCAATCGCGAGTGCGATGTGTCTGGAATTGATCACTTCGCCATCGGCTAATACCACACCGGTAATCTGGCCGTTGTCGATCTGGACATCGTCAACGCGGGCGCTGAACCGTATTTCGCCGCCCAGCTCAATGATTTTCGCACGCATATGCTCAACCATGGTGACCAGCCGAAAAGTGCCAATGTGCGGCTTGCTGACAAACATGATCTCGTCCGGCGCCCCAGATGCCACAAACTCGGTTAATACCTTACGACCGTAGTGATTCGGGTCTTTCACCTGGCTGTACAGCTTACCGTCAGAGAAGGTTCCGGCACCGCCTTCCCCAAACTGCACATTGGATTCGGTATTAAGGATTTTCTTGCGCCAAAAACCAAAGGTGTCTTTCGTACGCTCACGCACCTCTTTGCCGCGATCCAGAATAATGGGCTTATAGCCCATCTGCGCCAACACCAATCCGGCCAACAAACCACAGGGCCCAAAACCGATAACAACCGGGCGTTCCTGTAAATCTGCCGGCGCGTTCGCGACGAACTGATAGCTCATATCCGGAGTTTCTTTGACCAACTGATGGTCAGCAAACTTCTCGATCAGGAATTCGTTTTGTGTCGTCTCAACATCGAGCGTGTAAATAAGCACGATATTGGTTTTTTTACGGGCATCGTATCCGCGCTTATGCACGTGCACGCTAACCAGATCCTCGGCCATGATTGATAAACGATCCAATACAGCGCTGGTCATCGCCTGATCATCGTGATCAAGCGCCAGTTGAATATTCGTCAGCCGTATCATTTTGAAACACCCTCAACTTCCATCACCGTTCTAACGTCAGATCGCTCAATAATCTTCACCAGAGTCGATTGAATCGCCTCGTCTTTCCGTGCGTCGGTATCGCTCGAAAATGCCTGCTTCTGAGGCTCTGCGTTCTCCTCCGCAACAAATGAAACCACCACTTTTGTCGCAGATCCTGGTGTTTCACCAAAGTATTCCAACGAAATCAACGGATAGCCATCAAAGCCTTTCTTAACCAGCTTCGCGATCCGCTTCTTTGCCTTATCAATATTCATAATAAAAGCCCGCTGATAAACAGCTCAAAAAACAAGTATAAGTGAAACAGGCCAATTCCCTAAAAAAGATAAAAGTCGATCCGACCAGTTTTAAAATTTATGGGGTCGTAACTACAAAGTTAAGTCGGTAGCGGGGTGGGGGAAGTCTTTTCTGGCAGGAAAAAGGTGTCTGAGCGCAGCGAGTTCTTTTTCCATAAGAAAAGATTTCCCCCGCCGCGTGGCCAGTCACCCAAGCTCAGCTAATTCACCCCTCGCGAGTATCAAGATAACGCTGCAACTGCTCCCGCAAAACCTTAGGCAAACGAGTAATCGTCAAAGAATCCTTGTCGCGGTCATAATAAACCGCCTGATTCATCAAATCCGAAGAAAATGACACGCTCATACCACCGCCCGATCCCCCAATCCGCACCAGCTTCTTCACCTTACGATGATCCGGATGCAACACGCCGCTCTCCGGCAATTCCGCCGTTTTACTGGCAAACTCGCGAAAACGCTCAGGCTGGTCCTCATCCAGATAACCCGATAAGGCCTCGATGGCCACCGGCTCCCCCAGAGCGTGCTGCTCCTTGCAGAACTCATAAGCGCGGCTGCGCACTCCGCCGGCTTTATCCGGCTGCTCGTTTTTCGCGAAAGCTTCCACCGCGTCCAGAAACGTCATCGTCTCTTTTTCCACATCCACCTGATTGGTAAAACCGCACAGACGAATAAACAGCTCACCCGGCTCAGCGGTGCCGCGGGCGTGTACCAGCGTCAGATAATTGCTGTCGCTGCTGCCACCGCCATCACGCTGCCAGTCGGTAAGCTCGATCCGCAGTGCCAGGTTCAACCGTGAAAGGCTGAGAATGTCGGTGGCGTCTAACGCCTGGTTGCCATCAAATCGCATGGCGCTGTCTGCTTCTATAACCAGCAAGTACGCAACCTCTGTATCCGCCAGGGCCTCGTGCACCAGCATCAAATGGCCGTGATGCTCTTCCTGACAGCCGCTGAGAAGCTCCTGCCATTGATCGAACAATCTGCTGCTCATGGCCGCAAAACCCTGTTTGCCTTCCAGATAATCTTTTATCCAACTACTGAAAGGGCTTTCGCCAATATCGTCAGAAAAACGACCAAACTTCTTTCCGGGTTTGGCGTTGAACAAACGCTTCATCTGTTTGTGCAGGGCTTCGTAATCGCCACCGGGCTCTTCCAGAGCTTCGCCGCTGCGCAAGCGTGCGGGTTGCCCCGGCTGATATTGGCTGGCGAAGGCAGTGCGAAGATGTTTGATAGCCATGAAGTAGCAGATTCCTGATTGATGAACGAATAAGGGCGGGCCTGATAGCAGCTCAAGCAGCTAAGCATTGTAATGGTTTTGGCGGGGAGTTCGGGACTTTCAGACAGATTTGCCACATTTATTCAGAAGACTGCGTACATACAGATCAACACATGCGGACCCACCGCCTTCAAATTCTTCAAATTGGATGCCAACCTGAAATTGGTTCTGTGCGATTCGTCGAAAATGCACAATATTACCCGCGGCGACAATGATCGGCTGTGCCGGTTGTAAGGGCACTGAAAAATGGGCTTTCACCGGCATGCGGTTTCCCGGTGCCAGCGCGCGGTTACCCTGAGTTAACTGATCAGCCGTTAATAGATCGCACGATATCATCACACCTGTGCGCGACAGGTTTGTAGTTGTGCAGTTGCACTGACAACCGTCGGGTCTTTCAATAACGATTTTGGCCGCAACGTAAACTCGTTGTTGATCGCGTAGATTCGGTTGTGTAGACGTAAGTTTCATAGGCAGCGGTCGGACTCAATATGTCTGATTATTATGTGGTTGGAATTTTTTTATTTTACAGTGTGGCAGATTATTCGATTTTTTCCGGATGAATGTTCACAAATTTTCATTTGGAATGATCCATTGTTGATGAAACAGGTTTCGGCTTTTACTGTAGCGGCGCGCTCGACTGGTGTAAAATATCGCTCTCCATTCATTTGCGTGCTTACGCCCGGCGCCAGGAATTACGAACCGCTTTATGATAGAAAAAACTGAAAACACGCAAACCAGTAACGGTAAAGTTGGCTTTATTAGCCTGGGTTGCCCCAAGGCTCTGGTAGATTCCGAGCGTATTCTGACCCAGCTAAGGTTGGATGGGTATGATGTAGTACCAACCTATAAAGACGCCGATATTGTAGTGGTGAACACCTGCGGCTTTATTGATGCGGCAAAACAGGAATCTCTGGACGCTATTGGCGAAGCCATAAATGAAAATGGCAAAGTCATCGTGACCGGTTGTATGGGCGTGGAAGCAGACAAAATCCGTAAAACCCATCCCGGGGTGCTGGCTGTATCCGGCCCCCATGCGTATGAAGAAGTGGTCGGTGCGGTACATCAGTTTGTGCCGCCCACCCGCAAGCACGACCCGTTCACCGATCTGGTGCCGCCCCAGGGTATCAAACTGACGCCGCGGCATTACGCCTACCTCAAAATCTCCGAGGGCTGCAACCACCGCTGCACCTTCTGCATAATTCCGTCTATGCGCGGCGATCTGGTCAGCCGGCCCATTGGCGATGTGATGGACGAAGCCCAGCGGTTGGTCGACGCTGGCGTTAAAGAATTATTGGTTATTTCCCAAGACACCTCGGCTTACGGTGTAGACACCAAATTCCGCACCGGTTTCTGGCAGGGCCGCCCGATTAAAACCAAAATGCAGTCGCTGTGCGAAGCATTGGGTGAAATGGGCGTTTGGGTACGGCTGCACTATGTGTACCCGTATCCCCATGTGGACGACATTATTCCGTTAATGGCGGAAGGGAAAATCCTGCCGTATCTGGATATTCCGTTCCAGCACGCCAGCCCGAAAGTGCTGAAAGCCATGAAACGACCGGCCCACGACAGCAAAACTCTGGACCGCATTCGTAAATGGCGTGAAATCTGCCCGGAACTCACCATTCGTTCTACCTTCATAGTGGGCTTTCCCGGTGAAACCGAAGAAGATTTTCAATACCTGTTGGACTGGCTGGACCAGGCGCAACTAGACCGCGTGGGCGCGTTCACCTACAGCGCGGTTGAGGGAGCCAAGGCTAACGAGATCGAAGGCGCCGTACCAGAAGATGTCAAAGAAGAACGCTTGGAGCGGTTTATGACCAAGCAAGCCGAAATTTCAGCCGCCCGTTTGCAGGCGAAAATTGGTACAACAATTGACGTGCTGATTGACGAAGTAGACGAAGAAGGCGCCATCGGGCGGTCAAAAGCCGACGCGCCAGAGATTGATGGCATGGTGTATCTGAATGACGCCACGGGATTGGTGCCCGGGCAGATTGTTCAGGCGGTGGTTGAGCACGCTGACGAGCATGACCTTTGGGCGACTTTGGTCTGATCGTCTATTGAAACCAAAAAAGCCGCCTCTGATCTCAGGGGCGGCTTTTTGCTTTTATTCAAACCAAATCTTGCGCCGATCAGACAATGTCGATCAGCATTTCACCCGGGGTTACCCGGTCGCCTTTCGTTATGTAAATTGCCGCGATTTTGCCGTCAATATCAGCGTGCACTTCGGTTTCCATCTTCATCGCTTCGGTGATCAGTACGGCTTGGCCGGCACTCACCGTATCGCCCTCTTTCACCAGAACCTCGACTACATTGCCGGGCATGGCGGTGCTGACGTGGCCGGGCATGGATGCCTTTTTTCGGCCGCTGCTGCTTTGTGCCACATAGTCGTTGAGGGATTCAAAGACCACCTCTTCCGGCATTCCGTCGAGCGAAAGGTATAGCTTGCGCTTGCCCACACCGGATTCGCCGGAGCCGGTAACCGCCACTTCGTAGCTTTCACCGTGCACTTCAATGCGGAATTCAGTGGCAACACCGGTAACCAGGCGATCACGGGATCTTGTTTCTGGTGGCAACAGGGCCTCCGGCACCAGTGTGCCGTCTTTGCGTTGTTGCAGGAATTCGCGGCCAAGGTCAGGGAACATGGCGAAGGTGAGTACGTCTTCCTCGTTCAGGGCCAGTTCGCCAATGTCTTTGCGCAGCTTGTCCATTTCGGGTCTTATATGGTCGGCCGGACGGCCTTCGTCAACGGTTTCATTGCCTATGGCTTTTTTACGTACGTCGGCGTTCACCGGCGCTGGCGGCCGGCCGTAACCACCCTGCAGGTAACGCTTTACTTCGTTGGTGATGGTTTTATAGCGCTGGCCGGCCAGTACGTTATACACCGCCTGAGTGCCCACAATCTGCGAGGTGGGCGTAACCAGCGGCGGAAAACCAAGGTCTTCCCGTACCCGCGGAATTTCGTCGAACACTTCGCGGATACGGTCCAGCGCATTCTGTTCTTTGAGCTGGTTGGCCAGGTTGGACATCATGCCGCCGGGCACCTGATTAATCTGAACCGATACGTCTTCGCGGGTGAACTCGCTTTCGAACTGCTGGTATTTTTTGCGTACTTCGCGGAAGTAATCGGCGATTTCGCTCAGCAGATTCAAATCCAGGCCGGTGTCGTAAGCGGTGCCTTTCAGCGCGGCCACTTGGGATTCGGTCGCCGGATGACTGGTGCCCGAGGCGAACGAAGAAATAGCCGTATCCATGCGGTCCACGCCGGCTTCAATGGCTTTGAGCTGGCATAAAGGCGCCAAGCCAGAGGTGGAGTGGCTATGAATCACCAATGGCAGGTCGACTTCCGCCTTGATGGCTTTGACCAGGTCGTAGGTGCCGTAAGGCGTCAACAGTCCCGCCATATCCTTGATGGCAATGGAGTCGGCGCCCATGGCCTGCATGTTTTTGGCTTGCTGTACAAACAGTTCTGCAGTGTGCACCGGGCTGGTGGTGAAGCAGATGGTGCCTTGGGCGTGCTTGCCGGCTTTTTTCACCGCTTTCATAGCGACTTCAATGTTGCGCAAATCGTTTAGCGCATCAAAAATCCGAAATACGTCGACGCCGTTGTCCGCGGCTTTTTGCACAAAGGCTTCCACCACGTCGTCTGCGTAGTGGCGATAGCCCAGCAGATTCTGGCCCCGCAGCAGCATTTGCAGGCGCGTGTTGGGCAGTGCTTCCCTCAGCTGGCGTAGGCGCTCCCAAGGGTCTTCTTTCAGAAAACGCACGCAGGCGTCAAAGGTGGCGCCGCCCCAGACTTCCAGCGACCAATAGCCTACCTGGTCCAACTTGCCGCAGATGGGCAGCATGTCTTCTGTACGCATGCGGGTGGCAATCAGCGACTGGTGCGCGTCACGCAGAATCAGGTCGGTGACTTCAATTCGTTTTGCCTGGCTCATGATCTTATTCTCCTGTGAATTACCAGCCTGAATGCGCGGCGATGGTGGCGGCAATGGCGAGCGCAATGGCACTGGGGTGGCGTTTGGTTGAATATTTCAAAAGTTCCGGGTGGCTGGGCACAAAGCTGGTGTCAAAGTTGCCAGCGCGAAAATCCGGATGCGCCAGAATCTGCTGGTAATATTGGGCTGTGGTTTTGATGCCGTGCAGGCGCATGTCGTCCAGAGCGCGTTTGCCACGGGCGATGACTTCGTCCCAAGTCAGCGCCCACACCACCAACTTCAGGCACATAGAGTCGTAATAGGGCGGGATTTCGTAGCCGGTGTAGATTGCGGTGTCGACCCGCACGCCGGGACCGCCGGGCGCGTAGTAATGGGTAATTCGGCCAAAACTGGGCAAAAAGTCGTTTTTCGGATCTTCCGCGTTGATGCGAAATTGCAGCGCATAGCCGCGAAACTGAATGTCTTCCTGGCGATAACTCAAGGGTAGGCCGGCGGCAATGCGCAGTTGTTCACGCACAATATCCACACCGGTGATGGCCTCGGTGATGGTGTGTTCCACCTGCACCCGGGTGTTCATTTCCATAAAGTGTACTTCGTTGCCGGCCAGCAGAAATTCCACGGTGCCGGCGTTTTCGTAGCCTACGGCTTCGGCCGCCCTCACCGCCAGGGCACCAATGTACTGTCGTTGCTCCGGCGTAAGCTGCGGGCTTGGTGCGATTTCAATCAGCTTTTGGTTGCGCCGCTGTATCGAGCAATCGCGTTCGAACAGGTGAATAACGTTGCCGTGGCTGTCCGCCAGTATTTGAACCTCAATATGGCGCGGATTCACAATGCACTTTTCCATAAACACTTCGGCCGAGCCAAAGGCCTTGGTGGCCTCAGAAATGACGCGCGGATACTGGGCCGTCAGTTCCTGAGGTGTGTCGCAACGGCGAATACCCCGGCCGCCGCCGCCTGACGTCGCTTTCACCATCACCGGGTAGCCAATTTCGTTGGCCATTTTCAAAGCTTCATCCAGATCTGCAAGATTCCCGTCGGAGCCAGGTGTGATGGGTATGCCGGCGGCACGCATGCTGTCGCGGGCCTGAGTTTTATCGCCCATCTTATGAATGACATCGGATTTGGGGCCGATAAACGCCACGCCTTTTTGTTCGCACAAGCGCGCAAAGTTGGCGTTTTCTGATAAAAAACCGTAACCGGGATGGATGGCGTCGCAGCCAGTTTCTACCGCCAGGTTGACAATTCGGGCTGGGTCCAGATAGCCCGCTAGTGGGTCTTCGCCCAACGAGTAGGCTTCGTCAGCGCGCTTTACGTGTAGGCCATAACGGTCTGGCTCGGTGTAAATGGCGACCGAGCGTATGTCCATTTCCGCGCAGGCTCGCACAATGCGGACGGCGATTTCGCCGCGATTGGCGATGAGTACTTTCTTCAACATCGGAGATTCCTCATTTCTTCGTCCCTAATGAAGGTAATAAAACCCGAATGACGCACTCGAAAAGATTAACGCTCTCGACTCTTTCGTAAAAATTGATATTATTTTGTTTAAGTATAAGTAATTCCTTATGAGTCGATTCAGAGGGCCCCCACGCCATGCCGTTAACCATTCAGAATCTTGCCAGTCGCCTGACTTTTCGCCAACTTCAGGTATTTAAGGCGGTTTACGATTTAAAAAACTATAGCAAGGCAGGGGAGTTGTTGGGATTAACGCAGCCGGCCATCAGCAGCCAGGTGCGACATCTGGAGCAGGCACTGGGGTTGCCGATGTTTGAGTACGTTGGGCGCAAGCTCTATTGCACCGCCGCCGGTGAGGAAATGGCTAAATGTGTGCGTTCGGTGTTTGCCGCCCTGGAGAAGATGCAGAACAATTTGGCGGCGCTGGAAGGGCAGGTGGCCGGGGAGTTACGGCTTGTCGCGGTGAATACGGCGCAATATGTGGTGCCTTATATGTTGGGGGCGTTTTTGCAGCTAAACCCGCAGGTCACCGTGTCAGTGTCGGTGGTGAACCGCGCAACGGCGCTGCAACGGCTGAATGACAACGCCGACGACCTGGTGATTATGGGTATGGTGCCGGCGGAGCGGCCACTGACGTCTTTGCCGTTTCTGGACAACGAGCTGGTGCCGGTGGTGCCCAAGGGCCATCCGTTACTTGGGCAAGCGAACGTCAACGCTCAGGCGTTTCTGGACAGCGGTTTACTGGTGCGGGAGAGCGGTTCGGGCAGCCGCCTGGCGCTGGAACTGTATTGTCAGAATCAACGTCTACGGGCGATTCCAAGTATGGAACTGGGCTCTAACGACGCGGTAAAGCATGCGGTGTTGGCTGGCCTGGGCGTGGCGGTTTTGCCGAAACTGGGGGTGCTGTCCGAGCTCGCCCTGGGCAGCTTGAGCATTGTGAATATTGCCGGGTTTCCGCTCAGGCGCAGCTGGTGCGTGGTGTATCCCCAAGCGCGCCACCCAACCCCGGCCATGCGGGCGTTTATTGATTATGTGCAGCAGAATATCCGTCGGTTTGAGCAGTTGTTCCTCAGGCGCTCCGGGCCATAGAAGCGCCTGAGGCGTCAATTCAGGCGTTGAGTTTTCTTTGCAGAATTTCGGTGAACAGGCGCGGGTTACCCTGGCCTTTTGAGGCTTTCATTAACGGCCCCATAAAACCGCCCATCAGCTTCTTTCGCTTTTTCTCGTCGGCTTCCTGGTACTGGGCGATCTGCTCGGGCATGCCTGCCAATACTTCATCCACAATGGCTTCCAGAGCGCCGGTGTCTGAAACCTGTTTCAGGCCTTGAGCTTCTATTATGGCGTCAGCCGCATTCTCTTTAGAGCCGCCGTCGCCATTCCACAGTGTTTCGAACACCTTTTTTGCGCCTGAGGACGACACCGTGTTGTCTGCGATGCGCGCGACAAGCTGGCCCAGTTGGGTGCCGCTTATTGGCGCCTGCGCTACAGTTTTGTTGTCTGTGTTCAGGCGCGCCAAGAACTCGCCTAGCACCCAGTTTGCGGCCAGCTTGGGGTCTTTGCAGTGAGCGGCGGTGTCTTCAAAAAATGCTGACAGGCGAGCGTCGTCGCTCAACAGGCTGGCGTCGTAGTCGTTCAGGCTATATTGCTCTTTGAAGCGTGCTTTGCGGGCATCCGGAAGTTCTGGCAACAGAGCGCGCGCACTTTCGATAAAGGCATCATCGATCACCACCGGCAGCAGATCAGGGCAGGGGAAGTAGCGGTAATCGTTGGCTTCTTCTTTGCTGCGCATAGAGCGCGATTCGTCGCGATCGCCGTTGTACAGACGGGTTTCCTGAATGATGCGACCACCGTCTTCCAGAATGTCCATCTGCCGTGCTACTTCATGGGCGACGGCCTGCTCCATAAAGCGGAAGGAGTTCAGGTTTTTGGTTTCGGTGCGGGTACCCAGGGTGTCAGAGCCTTTGGGCTTGAGTGAGATATTCACGTCAAAGCGCAGCGAGCCCTGGCTCATGTCGCCGTCACAGATGCCCAAGGACGACACCAGACTGTGCAGCTTTTTGGCGAAAGCGACGGCTTCTTCGGCGCTGTTCATATCCGGCTCGGTAACAATTTCGATCAGCGGAGTGCCGGCGCGGTTTAAGTCGATACCGGTCATGCCTTGAAAACCCTCATGAAGGGATTTGCCGGCATCTTCTTCCAGGTGTGCGTGGTGGATGCGAACGCGTTTGCTGCGGCCACCGGCTAAATCAACGTCCACGAAGCCTGGGCCCACAATAGGGTGGTCCAACTGCGTGGTCTGATAGCCTTTGGGCAAATCCGGGTAAAAGTAGTTTTTGCGGTCGAACACCGAGCGCCGGCCAATTTCGGCGTTTACCGCCAAGCCAAACATCACTGCGTAACGGAAGGCCTGTTCGTTGGGCACCGGCAAGGTGCCAGGCATGGCCAGATCAACTGCGCTGGCCTGGGTGTTGGGCTCGGCGCCGTAAGCGGTGCTAGAGCCGGAAAAAATCTTGGTTTTGGTGGCAAGCTGAGCGTGTATTTCCAACCCGATCACAATATCCCACTGCATAACGGTTCTCCTGATTCGGGTTTACTGGGGAAGTTTCTGGTGCCAGTCGGTAACTTGCTGGAACTGATGAGCTGCGTTCAACAGGCGGGCTTCTTCAAAGTAATTGCCGATTATCTGCAGGCCCACCGGCAAACCGCCGACAAAACCGGCCGGTACCGACATAGCCGGAACGCCCGCGAGATTTACCGCAATGGTAAATATGTCTTCCAGGTACATGGTCACCGGATCGCTGGTTTTCTCGCCCTGTATAAACGCCGGCGACGGCGACACCGGACTCATCAGCACGTCCACGTCTTTAAACGCATTGATGAAATCCTGTTGAATAAGACGACGTACTTTCTGCGCTTTTAAATAATAGGCGTCAAAGTAGCCGGCGGACAGGGCGTAGGTGCCGACTAATATGCGGCGCTTCACTTCGTTGCCAAAGCCTTCGGCACGGGTGCGGGTGTACAGGTCGTTCAGATCCTGCGGGTTGTCGCAGCGATAGCCGTAACGCACGCCGTCAAAGCGCGACAGGTTGGCGGAAGCCTCGGCCGGAGCGATGACGTAATAGGCGGCAATAGCCAGTTCGGCGTGGGGCAGGGACACTTCTTTCACTGTGGCGCCCAGCTTTTCGTATTCCTTCACCGCGTTGCGGACCTGCTGTTCCATGGCGGGATTGAGCTGGTCGGAGAAATACTCTTTCGGCAGGCCCACGCGCAGGCCTTTTAAAGGCTGGTTCAGAGTTACGGTGTAATCCTGCACGGCGCGATCAGCAGAGGTGGAGTCTTTCGGATCGAATCCGGCCATTACATTCAACATCAGCGCGTTGTCTTCGGCGGTGCGCGCCATGGTGCCGCCCTGATCCAGGCTAGAGGCGAAAGCGATCATGCCGTAGCGTGACACCCTGCCATAGGTGGGTTTCAAGCCGGTTACGCCACACAGCGCTGCCGGTTGGCGAATGGACCCGCCGGTGTCGGTGGCGGTGGCGGCCGGCACCAGGCGCGCGGCGATGGCCGCTGCAGAGCCACCTGAGGAGCCACCGGGCACGCGCCTCTCGCCCTTATTCAAGCCCCACGGGTTGGTCGCCGGGCCAAAAAAGCTGGATTCGGTAGACGAGCCCATGGCGAACTCGTCCATATTGGTTTTGCCCAGGCACACGGCGCCAGCAGCGCGAAAATTGGCCACGACCGTAGCGTCATAGGGCGGCACAAAATCAGCCAGCATTTTCGATCCGGCGGTCGTCGCCACGCCGTTGGTGCAGAAAATGTCTTTATGGGCAAAGGGTACGCCGGTCCAGACGCTGGCGTTGCCGGCCGCGCGCTGTTCGTCAGCGGCTTTGGCATCGGCCATGGCAAGGTCTTCGGTGACGGTTATAAAACTGTTGTACTGGTCGTCTTCTGCTTTGATGCGATCAAGGAACTCGCGGGTCAGTTCCACGCTTGAAATCTTGCCGCTTTCCAGTTCGCGGGAAAGCTCTGCTACGGATTTGTTATGCATGTTCAATCCTGATGGTGTGGTTCGTCAGATCACTCGATTCCCTTTATTCACTCAATTATTCACTCAATCACTCGGGGTACAAGATAGAGGCCGCCCTCGGTGGCGGGAGCCATGGCCTGGAAGGCTTCGCGCTGGTTGCTTTCGGTGACTTCGTCGGCGCGCAGGCGCTGTACCGCATCCAGTGGGTGGGCAAGAGGCTCTACGTTGTCAGTGTTGGCGGCGCTGAGTTGGTCAACCAGGCTGAGGATGTTGCTCAGGTCGTTTTCCAGTGCGGGTATCTGTTCGTCATCAAGACGGATACGGGCCAGTACGGCGACTTTTTCAATGTCTGCGCGGGAAATGGTCACGTTGACTCCGGTTCTTTGCATTTGATATTTCGACAGCGCCGTAATTCTTTACGGCGGAGTTTAGATCGGGTGGGCTTGGCAATAAGGCCGATATAGTAACAGATTCGTGGCCTGGCGGGAGAGGCGCGGCGGCCTTCTGAAGAAGGCGCCTCCTCGTCTTCGAGAGCTTGTGTCGAAACCTATTCAACTGGCCTGGCATCGTCCAGCAGGTCTTCGGAGGTGGCGTCGCCGCGCTCCTCGCGCACCTGCTTGGATATGTGAGTGTCCGGGGCTACATTGAGCGCTTCATCGGCTGGCGTCAGGGGTATGGCTGGTGGTGTGATTGGGCTGGTGTTCGTGGTTTTCGAATCTGCTTCTGAGTGCTCACCTGAGATTGTGGTTAACAAAGCCGCCGGAACCTGGTCGAAACGCAGGCGATAAATAGGCTCAGGCAATGTAAATCCTCGGGTTTCCAATGCGTTTTTGGCGGCGCGAATAGATAGGCTGCGGGCCTTACCGTAGTCGGAGTCGCGCTGGTCTATCCAGGCCATGAATTTGATCAGTATGTTGGAATCACCCACGGAGTCGATGATGCCGTGGGGTTCGGGGTCATTCAGTATCCAGTCCAGTTGTTGCAATGCGGTCAAGCCGGTTTGTATGGCCTGGGCGGGATCGTCTTCGGCGTCTACACCCAGCACGAATTCAAAACGGCGCTGGGGGTTGCGGCTGTAATTGAGGATAACGGCTTTAAATACGGTGGCGTTGGGGATGCGCAGGTGGTTGCCGTCAAGGGTCATCAGTACTGTTGAGCGTGATGTGAGGCGCACCACAACGCCTTCGTAGTCGTTAATGACCACGTGCTCTTGGGCGCGGAAGGGCTGGCGGATGCTGAGCATGATGCTGGAGATGTAGTTCTCCATGGAATCTTTGACCGCAAAACTGATGGCCAGGCCCAGAACGCCGGCGCTGCCCAATAGGGTGCCCATCAGGGCGGTGGCGCCAAGCACGTTGAGGGCCACTAGTAGGCCTAGAATAATGGTTAGCAGCCGCAAGGCATGACCTGCAAGCTCGGCCAGGAAGGGATTGTGGGTAAGCTTTGACCAAAGCCGTGTGTTGCCCGCCAGTCGATGCCCGGCGAAGGCAACAATGACAAAGATCGCGAAGGCGACCAAAAATAAAGGAAGCGCTCTTACCCAGCCGCGTAGGGTGTTTTGCAGCGAGTCCCACATGGGGTTCAGGTTGTCTTTCAGGTCCAGTGTGCGGACCACTTGATCGTCTACGGCTATTGCGCCGTCAATTCGGCCGGCCATTTGCAGGGCGCGTTGGGCCTGGGCTTCGTTTGCAACTTGCCCTGACACGGCTACAACGCCGCTGCTAACGCCGACTTCAAGTGATTCGAACTGTCGAATTTGGGCAAAAATACCGGCAATGCGCTGGGCAATAAGTGCGTCGCTGCCTTCGCCTGGTTCCAAGGCAATGATGGCCGCTGTAGGCGTTTCACCTTGCTCGGCCGCGACAGCAGGAAACGGACTAGCGGCAATAGCCAGCGCCAGAACAATCAACAGGCGCCAGACCATTGCCGCATTTACCGAGAGTGCTGGCGGCTTAATTGCTGGCATCCTTTGCTGCGCCTTCAATCGCACCACCGGCCGCTTCGATGTCTTGACCTACGCCCGCGGTGGTGTTGCAGCCGGACAAACCGCCGGCAAGCGCAAGAACCATCAATAAAATTGAGGCATTGATAATTTTCATGGTAAGTCTCCACTATTGCGGGTTGATCCGCCCAGCCAAGGCATTGGTGTTAGCTATTATCAATCTAATCAAAGTCTAATTGCTGACCTTCGTCAAACCGCAAGTCGCTCAAAACAGCATTTTGGCCCCGTAAATGCATGACGGTTTGTTCATGCTAGGGCAGGTCATTTGCATTTGCGAAGGCTGCGCCTTGCCTGTGCGGGGGGGCGCTGCTAAAGTTGCCGCATCTTTTCGCAGCCGCCACTCTCAGGTTGAAACTACACGAATGTTGATTAAAAGACTCCGAGGATTATTCTCCAGCGATCTGTCCATTGATTTGGGCACCGCAAACACTCTTATTTATGTGCGCGGTCGCGGCATTGTATTAAATGAGCCTTCCGTTGTAGCCATTCGTACCACTAATTCGCAGAAAACGGTGGCCGCTGTTGGCGCCGAAGCCAAGCGAATGCTGGGCCGCACCCCGGGCAATATAAGTGCCATTCGCCCGATGAAAGATGGCGTAATCGCTGACTTTGTGGTGACGGAAAAAATGCTTCAGCACTTTATTCATAAAGTGCATGAAAACAGCTTTATTACCCCCAGCCCTCGGGTATTGGTGTGTGTGCCCAGCAAATCCACTCAGGTGGAACGCAAGGCCATTCGCGAGTCGGCCATGGGTGCGGGTGCGCGCGAAGTGTTCCTGATAGAAGAGCCTATGGCGGCGGCCATCGGTGCCGGCCTTCCAGTGGAAGAAGCCAGCGGCTCGATGATTGTGGATATCGGCGGCGGCACCTCTGAAATTGCCATTATTTCTTTGAACGGTATTGTTTATGCCGATTCGGTGCGGGTAGGCGGTGACAAGTTTGATGAAGCTATTGTCACTTATGTGCGTCGTAACTACGGCAGCCTGATTGGTGAATCCACTGCGGAGCGCATCAAGCATGAAATTGGTTGCGCCTACGAAGGTTTGGAAGTTCGTGAAATTGACGTGCGTGGCCGCAATCTGGCTGAAGGTGTGCCGCGGGCGTTCACGCTCAACAGCGAAGAAATTCTAGATGCTCTGCAAGAGTCCCTGGCGCAAATTGTCCAGACCGTTAAAAGTGCTCTGGAGCAGTCGCCACCGGAACTGGCCTCTGATATTGCCGAACGCGGTATTGTGCTGACCGGCGGCGGCGCCCTGTTGCGCGGGCTGGACAAATTGATTAGCGAAGAAACCGGCCTGCCGGTGATCATCGCTGAAGACCCGCTGACCTGTGTCGCTCGTGGTGGTGGCAAAGCGTTGGAAGTGATTGATCGCGGCGGCATTGGAATGTTCTCCCAAGAGGGCTGATCCCGTGGGGAGAATAAGCTATTAAAACCATATTCGTGCAGGGACCGGTTCCGGGATTCCGGTTGCTGCTGGTTGTGGTGTTGGCGCTGGCGTTGATTGTTGCTGATGCCCGCTTCGACAAGCTGGGAGTGGTACGCAGCACGCTGGCCACGGGGCTGACGCCGGTCTACTGGCTGGGCAATGCGCCCACTCAATTTTCTGATTGGGTTGCCAGCCTGTTCGTCAACAAAGATGACCTCAAGCGTGACAACGACGAATTGCAGGCGCGGCTGCTAATTCTGGAACGTCGTGCTCTGAAATATGCCGCTCTGGCCTCTGAAAATAATGAACTGCGCCGCCTGATGAACTCCTCCGAAGTGCTCGACGACCGCGTTATAGTCAGCGAAGTTGTGAGCGTGTCGCCCGACCCGTTTTCCCATGAATTGGTCATCAATAAAGGCCGCAGCGACGGTGTTCACAAAGGTCAGGCCATACTGGACGCCGGCGGCCTGATGGGGCAGGTGATTCAGGTCAGCCAGATAACCGCGCGCGTTTTGTTGGTATCTGACAGCAGCCATGCGGTGCCGGTAGAAGTGGTGCGCAATGGCCTGCGGGCTATTCTGTTGGGCACCGGCAAAGCTAACAGTCTGGAACTGGTGCACGTTCCGGATACGGCCAACATTCGTGAAGGTGATCTACTGGTGAGTTCCGGCTTGGGCGGGCGCTTCCCCCGCGGCTATCCGGTCGCTGAAGTAAGCCGCATCAGCAAGGAACCTGGCGAGCCGTTTATCACTATTGAAGCCACACCCACCGCCAAGCTCAATCAGAGCCGTATGCTGTTGGTTGTGTTTCAAGCTCCTGTTCCCGATAACCAGCGGTCAGAAAATCAGCTTGAGCCTGCGCAAGACGGCAATCGTTTGCAGGAGGAACGCTGATGCTGTCGGTGATTAGCTACCCGGTGTTTGCTCTGTCGGTGCTGCTGGCGCTGACGCTGAGCATTGCTCCAGTGCCTTCTGGGTGGCTGGAGTTTCGCCCGGAATGGCTGGCGTTAATGGTGTTTTACTGGACGGTGCGTGCGCCGGCGCAATTTGGCGTTTTCCTCGCTGCCGCTCTGGGTCTGTTGCTGGACGTGCTGGAGTCAACGCCACTGGGTGTGAACGCCATGGCCATGGCGGTTGTGGCGTTTCTGGTTCTGACCGTACACCAGCGCCTGCGCATGTACCCATTGCCACAACAGTGCGCCATTGTGTTTCTGTTGGTGGGTATTAATCAGATGCTGGTGCACGTTATCAAACAGGCCCTGGGGGCCGACAATACCGGTTTCGGCTATTTGTGGCCGGCGCTAACCAGCGCGGTGATTTGGCCTTTTCTGAGCTTGTTGCTGGACAATATAAATCGCCGACTGGGCTAGGCCCGCACAAGAGGCAGTCAATGCAGACACTGATACTGGCTTCGGCTTCTCCGCGCCGCGCCGAATTATTGCAGCAAATTGGCGCACTCTTTGACGTGTGTCCTGCCGCTATTGATGAAACCCCTCGGCCCGCTGAGCCTGCCGCCGACTACGTTGAACGCATGGCGCGAGAAAAGGCGCTATTAGTGGCTGCCGCCGCGCAACCCGGTGCACTGGTATTGGGCTCGGACACCTCGGTGATAATGGACGGCGTCATTCTAGGGAAACCCGTTGACGCTGCGGATGCCAGGGCCACACTGGCGGCGTTGTCTGGGCGCGCACATCAGGTGCTCACCGCTGTAGTGCTGGCAAGCGCAGATGGTTGCCGTTCTTGCCTGGTCACCACCAACGTCAGTTTTTGCACTCTGACGGAGGCACAAATTGACGCCTACGTAGCCACCGGCGAGCCCATGGACAAAGCCGGCAGCTACGGCATTCAGGGCCTTGGCGGCATGTTTGTTGAACAATTGCAGGGAAGTTACAGCGCGGTGGTGGGTTTACCGCTTCAGGAAACCGCGGCATTGCTGAGCGCAGCAGGCTATCCTGTGTGGAACCAGTGGCCATGCAGTAAGGAGCGCCAATCATGAGTGAAGAAATTCTAATCAACGTAACACCGGTAGAAACCCGTGTTGCGCTGGTTGAAAACGGGATGTTGCAAGAAGCCTACATCGAACGCGCCAGCCGCAAAGGTATTGTCGGCAATATTTACAAAGGCAAAGTGGTGCGGGTGCTTCCAGGTATGGAAGCCGCGTTTGTTGATATCGGTCTTGAGCGTGCGGCCTTCATTCACGCGTCCGATGTGGTTACCAGTCAGCCCGGCAGTGACGACATTAGCGACGGACCCCGTGTGGTGCCAGATATTCGCACCCTGCTGCGCGAAGGCCAGTCGCTGGTGGTGCAGGTTACCAAAGATCCTATTGGCACCAAAGGCGCACGCCTGACCACCCAGCTTTCGATTCCTTCCCGCTATCTGGTTTTTATGCCGGGTGTTAACCATATTGGCATCTCCCAACGCATTGAAGATGATACCGAGCGTGCCCGGCTCAAGGCGATCGTGAATGAAGCCGCCTCAGAGCAGGCGTCTTCCGTAGCCATTCAGGGCGGTTATATTATTCGCACCGCTGCAGAAGCTGCCAGCGAAGAAGACCTGACCGCCGACATGAAATATTTGCACCGGCTTGGCCAGTCTATTAACGAGCGCATGGACAAAGTTCAGGCGCCAGCGGTGATTTATCAGGATCTGCCGCTGTTTATTCGCACCATTCGCGATCTGATTCGTCCTCAGACTGAAAAAGTGCGCATCGATAGCCGTGAAAGCCATCAGCGGGTGATGGAATTTGTGCACGAGTTCGTTAGCGAGTTTGCCGACAAAGTGGAGTATTACCCAGGTGAGCGCCCGATTTTCGATCTGTATTCGGTAGAAGATGAAATCCAGAAGGCTCTTAGCCGCAAAGTGCAGCTAAAATCCGGCGGCTATGTGATTATTGACCAAACCGAAGCGATGACCACGATCGATATCAATACCGGGGCATTTGTTGGTCACCGCAATCTTGAAGAAACGATTTTTAAAACCAATCTTGAAGCGGCTCGTGCCATCAGCCGCCAGCTGCGCCTGCGTAATCTGGGCGGCATTATAATTATCGACTTTATCGATATGGAAGACGCCGAACACAAACGCCAGGTGCACCGCATGCTGGAGAAAATGCTGGAACGGGACCACGCCAAAACCAAAATTACCGGGGTATCCGAACTGGGCCTGGTGGAAATGACCCGCAAGCGCACCACCGAATCCCTGGGCCAAGTGCTGTGTGAGCCCTGCCCGATTTGCGACGGTCGTGGCTTTCTGAAAACGGGTGAAACGGTGTGTTATGAGATTTTTCGCGAAATATTGCGGGTGAATCGCGCGTATGACACCGAAAGCTATCTGGTAATGGCGTCGCAAAGCGTTGTCGACCTGTTGGTTGATGAAGAGTCGGATAATGTGGCCGATCTGGAAACCTTCATCTGCAAAACCATTCGCTTTCAAGTCGAACCTTTCTACAGCCAGGAGCAGTACGATGTTGTGCTGTTGTAAGCTTGCTGTTGGCAACCGGCGTTTGGAGTAATACTCGGTGTCAAAGCAGGAATCTCCGCCCCCGGCCCCGAATTCCCTGCCGCTGCGCTGGTTAGCGCGTTTGTCTGCGCTGGTATGGTGGCTGGCGCTGGCTTTGTTGCTGCTGTTAGCTCTTTATGCCGGTTTGGGGCGCCAGTTGACCGCGGACATGAACCAGTACCGCGATACCTTGCAGACCCAGCTTTCGGAACAGCTGGGTGACACAGTTAGCATTGGTGAGTTGTCGGCGCGTTGGTATTGGCTCAACCCGGAGTTCAGCGCAAAAGATGTGATGGTCACAGAGACCGGCCTGGACGAGCCTTTGGCCTACCTGAGACATCTGCGAATGCGCGTGGATTTTCTGGCCTCGGTGTTGCGTTTGCGCCTGGTGCTGGAAAAGTTCGAGGCTGACGGCCTGGATCTGGCCCTGCGCCAGAAAGCGGCTGGGCAGGTGGTTCTTGCCGGCAGCGGTCTTGAGGTCAGCGACAATTCGTTGCTGCGCTTGGTCGCTTTGGCCGAACGCTGGCTTTCAAAACCTTTTGTCCGCATCACACGCATACAGCTGGCTGTTACCGACAGCAGTGGCAACTTGCGTCAACTGGACATTCCGCAACTTGATCTGCTTTATCAGCGCGGTCTTTTCCGCGCCTCCGGCCGTGCTATGCAAGCCGGCACCAATCAGCAATTGGCCAGTTTTCGCTTGGTAGGCCGGAGCTTTTTGTTGGGTCAGTTCACCGGCCAACTTTACGTAGACGTTGCTTCCGGGCGCCTGTTTGATGGTCTGATCGACGACTATCGCTGGCGTGATATGCGGGTGGAAGGCTTTGATGTGGGCGGCCAGGCCTGGCTCAGCTTTCGTGACGGCCAGTTGGAGCAGGTCAACGGGACCTTGCGTACCCCCTATTTACAATTGGGGGTTGGTGCCATGTCGCTGGCTCCGTTGGAAGACATTCGCGCCCGTTTTGGATGGCGCCGCGACGAGCAAACGCCTGGTGGCATCGGTGAATGGCACTTGCGGCAGCTGCAATGGCGTTGGAACGGCGATCAGGTGTCGCCATTCAGTGCACGGCTGACAACGCTGCCCAACAGCTCTGCCGAGGCCGGTACTGATTCCGCTGGCGTAAGATTCGTGGCTGAGGCGCTCCCGCTGCGGCCATTGCGCCGGCTTGTGGCGGCATTGCCGTTATTGCCGCAGCTTGCCCAGGCAGCGTTGGACGACTACAAACCCGCAGGTTTTTTGGACGCTATGCGGCTAGACATACCCCATGCGGCCCCAGCCGATTTTCAGCTCAGCGCCCGGCTGCGGGATGTTAAAGTTAACGCACACAACGGTGCGCCGGCTGCCAGCTCTGTGCAGGGGCATATCTACGTTGACCGCCGTGGCGGCTATGTGGATACCTATGCCGCAGAGCAGCCGGTAGAAATTGAATTTCCTGAACTGTTTTCGGCACGCTGGCAGTTTCCCCGCTTCAAAGCCCTGGTAGCCTGGCAGATTGACGGTGCTCTTATACGGGTGTTCTCTGAGGATATGCGCCTGGGTATGGGTGAGCAGACCGAGTTGGTTGGCGGTTTTGATCTGCGCCTGGACCAGCACGGCGACGATAATTTGGGTTTGCAGGTACAGATTGAGAACGGTGATGCCGCAATGATTGCGGACCTGGTGCCAGAGTACGCCGTGGCACCGGAGCTTTACAGATGGTTGACCACCGCCATTGAGGCCGGCCTAATTTCCTCTGGCGCTTATTACGGCCACGGCCAGATTGGCGCCGACGCGCCACCGGAGTCGTTTATGTCGGCTATGTGGTACCAGTTTGAAGAAGCCATTCTGCGCTATGACTCACAGTGGCCGGCAGTGACCGACGCCCGCGGCCGGGTGGAAGTTCACAACGGCTCGGCGGTGGTCAGCGTAGAACAGGCAAATAGTGGTGGTTTGCAACTGCGGCCGAGCACGGTGCGGTTGGTTACTGATAACGAAAGCCCCGTGGTGAGCGTTAACACAGCGGCTCAAGTGCCCGCGCAAGCCATCGACTTCTGGATGAAGAACAGCCCACTCGGCGAGGTTGCCGGCGACGGTTTAAGCCAGATTTCGCTTACCGGCAGTGCGGATTTACAGCTGGCTTTGCGCTTACCCTTAAATCAGCCCCGGCAATTTTCAGTGGATGCCCTCGTGGCGGCCAACGATGTTGATTTGCAACATCTGCCTTCAGGCCTGAAATGGATGCAGATTCGCGGGCAGGCCCGGTATCGCAGCGAGCAGGGCTTTAGTGGCGCACCAATGCAGGGCATTTTCCAAGGCCAGCCTGTCACCATAGGCTTGGGTATTAACGAACAGGACGGGTTAACCGTCACCCAGATTGGCCAGTTGGATGCCGAAGCCCTTAGGCAATTAGCAGATGTGGCCGCTGATGCCAGTTACGGCATCAGCGGAGGGTTAACCTACAGCGCCGATCTGGTTCTGATGGCGGCAAGCCCGCCCGAGCTGGAGTTGTATTCAGACTTACGGGGGCTGGCTATAGACTGGCCCGGGTCTCTCGAAAAAGCGATGACCGAGACCGCACCTTTACGCCTGACTCTGGATTCGTCGGTAAAAGACGGTGTGGCATTTGGAGTGAATTGGGAAAATCGGGGCCATGGCTATGTGCGTACACTGGACACCGGGTTTGATGCCCGCGTGGATTATCTTCAGCTGGGTAGCAGTCGATTAAGTGATATAAATATCAGTGCTCTGGACCTGGATAAACAATGGACCGTGCGATTGGACTCAGACCTGGTCAGCGGACGCATAGAGGTTCCGAACGACGGTTCTGAGCTGACGGTGGATTTACAACACCTGAACTTGCCCCGTAACGATTCGCAGGAGCCAGCACCTACTGCAGCGGCGAACCTGCGCGATAGTGTTGACTCAGGCGCCGCGGCCGAACTGCGGCCCCAAGACTGGCCTTCCGCAAATGTTCGCATAGCTCGGCTCGCCCTGGCCGGCGAGCCGCTGGGGCAATGGTCATTCTTGCTGCGCTCCCAGGCTGGTGGTGTAAACATCGGCTCCATTGAGGGCAAACTGGATTCCTTGGCGCTGGCGGGTGAACTCAACTGGCTGTTGCAAGGGCAAAATCAGGTTAGCCGTTTTAAAGGTAGCGTCACGGGGGGCCAACTGGCTGAACTTGGAGGGTTGTTTGGTGCGGATATACCTCTTGAGAACCTTGCGACCAATATTGAACTGGCGCTGGAATGGCCAGGTCGCCCGGATCAGTTCGGGCTCAAGCAGCTGAGCGGCAATATCAGCATGACCCTGGAAGACGGTGTGATTCTGCAACAGAACAGCAGTGCCCAGCTGTTTCGCGTGTTCAACCTGCTGAACACCGACACCCTGTGGCGCAGGCTGCAGTTGGATTTCTCCGACTTGTATGAACGCGGCGTGGCGTTTGATGCGCTTTCTGGCAAGGCGCAGATTGCTAATGGGCTGTTAACCCTGGACCCCGAACTGCAAATTGTGGGTCCCTCCGGTGCTTTTAAATTAAGCGGCACCACCGATATGGCCGCTGAGAGCCTGGACATGCGGTTGGTCGTGGTGGTGCCTTTAACTCAGAATTTGCCTTTGGCAGCGTTGCTAATGGGGGCAGGAGCACCCATTGGCGGTGCTCTTTTTGTACTGGATAAAATACTGGGCGATCCGTTAAGCAAGCTGACCAGTGCCAGTTATAAAGTGTCTGGAACTTGGGACGATCCCAAAACCAACTTGCAGGGTGTGTTCGGCGCAGGTAACTGAACCCCGCTGCGGTTCGAGTTCATAATCGCGTTGGTCATGGGCACAGGAGTAAGGTGCCTATGAGTAACAATTACGTTATGCGGCGGTAACAATTAAGGAGTTTGGTGATGACACAGCAATCCTCGGCGCTTGTGGCGGCCCTGCAAATGGTCAGTGGGCACCAGCTTCAGGATAACTTGAATGCTGCCGCCGCACTTTTACAGCAGGCTGCGGAGGCGGGCGTAAAGGTGGCCGTGCTGCCGGAAAACTTCGCAGTGCTGGCCAGCGACCAAATGCTTCCCTGCGGGCAGCAGGAGGCCGGTAGCGAAAGCATTATTCGAACTTTTCTGGCACAACAGGCGAAAACCCTGAAGCTTTGGATTGTGGGCGGTTCATTGCCGTTGGCTCTGCGCCCGGATGGCTCGGTCATTGCTGACCGGGTGCGAGCCAGTTGCCTGGTGTTCAATGATCTGGGCGACGAAGTGGCGCGTTATGACAAAATCCACCTGTTTGATGCCCAAGTGGACGATGCCCACGGCCAATACCGTGAGTCGGATACCTTCGAAGCGGGAGATCAGGTGATTACTGTGGACACGCCAGCCGGGCGCCTGGGGCTGGCGGTTTGCTACGACCTGCGCTTTCCGGAGCTGTTCCGCGCGCTGCGTGACAAAGGCGCTGACTGGGTATGCCTGCCCAGTGCCTTTACCTGGAAAACCGGAAATGCCCACTGGCACGCGCTGATTCGGGCGCGCGCCATTGAAAACCAGCTATACGTGGTAGCTGCCGGGCAGGGTGGGCACAACAGCAGTCAGCGCCGCACCTACGGCCACAGTCTGATCTGCGACCCTTGGGGCAGTGTGCTGGCTGAGGTTAACGAGGACGGCCCCGGTATAGTGACCGCAGCGTTGGACAAACATTGGCTGGATCAGCTGCGCCAGCAAATGCCGGTATGGAGTCATCGCCGCCTGTAGCGGCCACTGCGTAAGCACGCAAAACGCTTTTGGCTGGCCTACATTTGCTCGTTGGCGTCAATGCACTCGCGCAGGTAGCGGAACAGTTTTCGGCCGTGGCCGGCGCTTTGCGGTTTCTGCACTTCATTGCGGGCATTGCGTGCCAAATTGCGCAAATGCTGGATATCCGCACCCGGGCAGTGGCTTAAAAACTCACCAACAATACTGTCGCCCTCGGTGATGATACGGTCGCGCCAGCGCTCAGCCAGGTGATGGCGGCGGGTGTGCTCTACACTGCCCGCAGAGAACGCGGTGATAGCGGCCTGCAGGGCCTCGGGGTCGGGCTCCTGACGGATGATCTTGCCAATGTATTGCAAATGGCGGCGCTTGGCTTCGTTTTGGCGGATGCGGACCGATTCGTCGATGGCGCGGCGCAGCGTGTCGCTGATTTGCAGGCTGTCGAGCTGTTCATGGCTGAGCTCCTGCATTTGTTTGCCAAGGCCTTGCAGCGCGTGCATCTCGCGCTTGACCTGAGACTTGCTGGGGCCGTCGTATTCAAACTCTTCTTCGTTATGATCAATCATGAAATTACCGGTTACTTAGGTGTAAAAAGCTATTTAGATGTAAAAATCTGTTTAGATTTAAAAAGCATCTAGATGTAAAAGGTTCAAGCATAAAAAAGAGTCGCGAGGCCAAGAAAGGACACAAACCCGACAACATCGGTGACGGTGGTCAGAATCACACCGCCGGCCAGCGCCGGATCAATATTACGCGACTTCAGAAACAACGGTAACACGGTGCCTACCAAGGCTGCAGCGACAAGATTGATTACCAGCGCCGCGGCAATGATCGCGCCCAGCATAATATCCTTGAACCACAGGGTAGCCGCGCCGGCCACCACCAAAGCCCACAACACGCCATTCATTGCACTCACCAGAAACTCGCGGTTTAACAACCAGCCTACATTGGCGCTGCTGATCTGGCCAACGGCCATACCGCGGATGACCAGTGTCAGGGTCTGGCTGCCGGCAATGCCGCCCATACTGGCCACAATGGGCATCAGCACCGCCAGTGCCACCACCTTGGTGATGGTCTCTTCAAACAGACCGATCACTCCAGAGGCGATGAACGCGGTCATCAGATTAATACCCAGCCAAACCGCGCGCCTGCGTGAGGTTTTCCAAACCGGTGCAAAGGTGTCTTCGTCATCATCCAGGCCCGCCATCCGCATCAGTGAGTGATCGGCATCTTCGCGGATAACATCGACCACGTCATCGATGGTGATGCGGCCCAGCAGTTTGCCATTTTCCGCTACCACCGGCGCCGAGATCAGGTCATAGCGCTCAAACAGGATGGCAACCTTGGTATCTGACAAAGTGACAGGGATGGGCTCAATATCAGTGTCCATCACTTCACGCACGGTGGCGGCAGGATTCGATACCAGCAAGGAAGTAACCGGCAGCATGCCGATAAATTCATCGCGACGGCTGACCACAATCAGGCTGTCGGTCATAGAGGGCAGGGTGCGGTGGCGGCGCAGATAGCGCAGCACCACGTCAATGCTGATGTCCGGGCGCACCGTAATGGTGTCGGTGTTCATCAAACCGCCGGCGGTGTCTTCGGGGTACGACAGTACCTCTTCCACCCGCTGGCGGTCTTGTTCGTCCATGGTGTTCAGAACTTCCTGAATCACCGTGTCGGGGAGCTGCTGAAGCAAGTCGGCCAGATCGTCCGACTCAAAGTCTTCAATCAGGTCAGCCAGCTCCTGAGCGTTGAATTTGCTTAGGAAATCGCCCCGGATGTCTTCATTTAGATACTGAAGAACTTCGCCTTCAAGCTGTTTGTCGACCAGATTCCACAGCAGCGCCCGTTGCCGCGGAGGCGATGATTCCAGCAAGTGAGCGATATCACTGGGGCTGAGGCCGCCATTGAGGATGCGTGCCACTTGTTTCAGGGCACCACTGTCCAGCGCTTCTCCTAACGAGCGAAGACGCTGGCGTGCCTGGCTTTTTTCCAGAATATCGGTCATGGCTCATCCGCTGTCAGAAAACGGCTGTATTATAGCGAACTTGCGGGCACTGCGTGAGCGACTATTCGCCCTCGCCAAAGTAATCGTTGATCAGTTCTGTCAACGCGATGATGGCCTGTTGCTCGTCGTCACCGTCGGCAATCAGTTCAACTTCCGTGCCCTGGCTGGCGGCCAGCATCATCACCTGCATGATGTTTTTGGCATCCACTTCACGGCCTTTTCCGGCGATTCTGACTTTGCTTTGGTGAGCAGACGCTGTAGCCACCAGTTTGGCCGTTGCGCGGGCGTGCAGACCCAGTTTGTTGATGATAAAAAGCTGGCGTCGGATCATGGTTGAATCAGGCGTCCTGTACGGTGTTCAGGTGCAGTAATTCGGAGTGACGTACTTGCACGTTGTTGCTGTGCTGGCGGAAGTGGGCGCCCATTTGCTCGCAGACATAAACCGAGCGATGCTGGCCGCCGGTACAGCCAATGGAAATGGTCATGTAGCTGCGGTTGCTGTCGGAAAATGCTGGTAGCCACGAGGTCAGAAAAGCGATGATTTCCTGCACCATTTTTGCGCTCATGGGTTCGTTCTCCAAAAAATCGATCACCGGTTGGTCCATGCCGGTAAACTTGCGCAGAGAGGTGTCCCAGTGGGGATTAGGCAGGCAACGCACGTCAAATACGTAGTCTGAATCAACCGGTACGCCGTGCTTGAAACCGAAAGACTGGAACAGCAGCGCCAGTTCCTGGTCTTTGCGGCCGACCACCCGCTGTTTGACCATGTCCCGCAAATCATACATGCCCATGCCAGTGGTGTTTATGTAAAGGTCAGCCAGATTCGACAAGGGTTCCAGCAGTTTTTTTTCTGAGCTAATGGCTTCGCGCAATGACGTGTGATCGTCGCTCAGTGGGTGCTTGCGTCGGGTAGCATGAAAGCGTTGCAGCAGAGATTGCTCGTCGGCGTCTAAAAATATGATTTCAGTGCTGACGCCGGTGTCCTTCAGGCGTCCGTGAATATCTTCGAAATTGGCCAGTTCACCGGACAGGTTGCGCGCGTCTATACTCACCGCCATTTTGTGCAGGCGGCCGGCAGGCTCTTGTGCGGCAGCTTCTTTGGTCAGCGGGAACAGAAGGCCAATGGGTAAGTTGTCGATGCAGTAGAAACCCAGATCTTCAAGAACGTGCAACGCGGTACTTTTACCCGATCCGGAGCGGCCGCTAACAATAATCAGTTTCATCGTTAATACCCCTTTGAGTGCGAACGGTCGAAGTGGATCCGGTCAAGACAGATTAGCGTCCCGAGGTCATACGTTGAAATAGGGTAATGGCATCTTCCGACTGGCGCAGACGGTCACAAAAAGCCCGGTCGTTGAATTTTTCTGCAAGCTGGCTAAGCAGCTCAAGATGCTCGCTGGTGGCTTCTTTTGGCACAACCAGAGCAAAAACTAAATCCACCGGCTGGTTGTCAATGGCATCGAAGTCCACGCTTTCGCTGAGGGTGATGAGAAGGCCAATAACGTGCTCCAGGCCTTCCAGGCGGCAGTGGGGAATAGCGATGCCTTGGCCGATTCCGGTAGACCCCAGGCGCTCGCGGGCAATCAGATTGCTGAATATCTGAGTGTTGCCCAAGGTGGCGTTATGCAGGTGAATTTGCTCTGCAATAAACTCAAGAACCCTTTTCTTGCTGGACGCTGGCACGTTACAAAGTGTCAGTTCCGGGGCAAGGATGGTTTCTATAGTCAGGGATGTCTCGCTCATGGGTCGACGGTACTTCCATTAAAAAAAAGGCTGCGGCATGGTGCCATGCCGCAGCGCGTGAAGCGTTTACGCGTTGTATCCGGTGTTAGTTACCATGCATCCGGGATACTTGCTTTTCTTTGTACTTGAGGATCTGGCGGTCCAGTTTGTCCACCAGAGCGTCAATCGCTGCGTACATGTCTTCATTTTCGGCCTTAGCGTGCAATTCGCCACCGCTTATATTTACGGTAGCTTCGGCTATCTGGCGCAATTTTTCCACCTGCAGAGTCACATTGGTGTTACTAATCTGGTCGAAGTGGCGCTCCAAGCGCTGGAACTTTTCGTTCACGTACTCTTTGAGTGCTTCGGTCAGTTCGACATGATGGCCAGAAATATTGAGTTGCATAGGCTTCTCCTGCTATTGCATCGGTGTTGTTACATTGGTGCTGCTACACCAGTCGCTTTCTTTCGTTCGATGGAGGTATTTGTAGTGCCTCCCGGTATTTGGCCACGGTACGCCGTGCCACTTGGATTCCCTGTTCCCCAAGCATGGCGGCAATCTTGCTGTCGCTCAACGGTTTTTTGGAGGTTTCAACGGCTATCAGTTTTTTTATCATGGCGCGGATGGCAGTTGAAGAACATTCTCCGCCAGCATCGGTGCTGACATGGCTGGAGAAAAAATATTTGAGTTCAAAAATGCCGCGAGGTGTATGCATGAATTTCTGGGTGGTTACCCGGGAGATGGTAGATTCATGCATTTCTACGGCTTGGGCGATTTCCGAGAGGATCAACGGCTTCATGGCTTCTTCCCCCTGGTCTAGAAAACCCTGTTGATATTCCACAATACGGGTAGCCACTTTTAGCAGCGTTTCGTTGCGACTTTGCAGGCTTTTAATGAACCATTTAGCCTCTTGCAACTGATCGCGCATGTAGGTGTTATCAGCGCTGCTATCGGCGCGCTTTATCAATGAAGCATAGCTGGCATTGACGCGAATGCGCGGTGCAATTTCTGGGTTCAGCTCTACCCGCCAGCGCTCGTTGCGCTTGTACACAATCACGTCTGGAATCACGTAGTCCGGTTCGGTTCGGTCAATCACATCGCCGGGGCGCGGGTTCAGGCTGGTAATCAGCGCCAGTACGTGTTTTAGCTGATCTTCTTTTAAGCGGCTACGACGCAGCAGTTGGGCGTAGTCACGGTTGCCCAGCAGGCTGATGTAGTGGGTGATGACCATGCGCGCCTGAGAAACCCAAGGGGTGTCTGGTGACATCTGGTTCAGTTGGATTAGCAGGCATTCCTGCAAGTTGCGGCCAAACACACCGGGTGGGTCAAAAAACTGTAGGCGTCTTAGTACCGCTTCAAGTTCATCCAGTTCCAGCGGGTCGTCGTCTTGTTCGTCCTGCAGGCCGGTATAAATCTCGGCCAGCGAGCTGGTCAGGTAGCCGCGCTCGTCAACGGCGTCCATCAGGGCGTGAGCAACGGCGCGGTCGCGGTCCGTCATGGTGGTCAGGTTAAGCTGCCACTCCAGGTGATCGCGCAGGGTTTCAGCGGGCGAGTTGCGAGTTTCAAAATCGTAGTCGTTATCGTCGCCATTGCTGCTGGCCGGTGCCGGCGCCGATTGGTATACGTCGTCCCAAGCCGTATCCACTGGTAGGTCGTCTGGCAGGGTATCGGGGATTTCGTTTTCGCTGGCCCAGTCGGGACCATTTTCGTTTTCGTCCCAGTCTTTGCTGGTGTCCACCGAGGCATCTGTTGCGCTGGAGTCCGTATTTTGATCGCTGTTGGTGTCAGCGTGCGTGGATTCCTCATCGCCGTGATCGTCGTCTTCCGGTGCTTCCAACATGGGGTTGGATTCCAGTGCCTGCTGAATTTCCTGTTGCAAGTCGAGGGTAGAAAGCTGTAGCAGGCGAATCGCCTGCTGGAGCTGGGGCGTCATGGTCAGGCTCTGGCCCAGCTTGAGCTGCAAAGAAGCTTTCATCACCATTCTTGGGAATCCATTACTCGATCGGTTGGCGCGTGGCAGCCACCGAAAAAAGGTTGGCTAACCGGGGTTTGCGTTCACAAGCAAATTCTCTGCCGAGTCTACTAGAGTTCGCCGGGGAATCAACCGATTCACCTTTGGCGATGTCATCGCATGCCCACTTTTAAGGTTTATTACAGCCGGAATTCGTTGCCCAGGTAGACCTCTTTGACCTGTTGATTGGCAAAGATTTCGGCGGAGCTGCCGGAGGCAATAATATGGCCCCCGGATACAATGTAGGCGTTTTCGCAGATGTCCAGGGTGTCGCGCACGTTGTGGTCGGTGATCAGTACGCCTATGCCTTTGTCGCGTAGGTGGCGAATGATTTGCTTGATGTCGCTAACCGAGATTGGGTCCACCCCGGCGAAGGGTTCGTCCAGCAGAATAAAAGCGGGCTCCATAGCCAGTGCGCGAGCAATTTCTACCCGGCGGCGCTCGCCCCCAGACAAGGCCATACCCATACTGTCGCGGATGTGATTGATGTGAAACTCGGCTAGCAATTCCTCTAACTTCGCTTCGCGTTCCGCCCGTTTCATATTTTTACGGGTTTCCAGAATGGCAATGATATTGTCGCGCACGGTGAGCTTGCGAAACACCGAGGCTTCCTGGGGTAGGTAGCCAATGCCTTTGCGGGCACGGCCGTGCATGGGCAGCGGGGTGATGTCCTGGTTATCAATCGTAATGCGGCCGTGGTCAGCCTGCACCAACCCGACAATCATATAAAAGCAGGTGGTTTTGCCAGCACCGTTAGGGCCTAGCAGTCCGACGATTTCGCCGCTGCGAATTTCCAGCGACACGTCAATCACCACTTTTTTCTGTTTGTAGCTTTTTGCCAGATTACTGGCTCTGAGAACGGCCATCGGATTCCTGTGTGCTGCGCGGCTGGATCGTCATTTCTACCCGGCCTGACCCGGAGCCTGCTTCGGTGCTGCCTTGGGCAGTGACGACGCGGTTCACGGTGTCGTAAAGAATCAGTTCACCGCGAAAAATATTGCCAGTTTGCATGATCACTGCGTCGCGTTCAAAGGTCAGCTGCTTCTCGGCAGCAGACCAGGTTATGGTGAGGGCTTTTGCGTCGGTTTCCCCTTTTCCGTTGGCCGTGGGCTGAACGTAGTGGGCCGGGGTGCCGGTGGCTTTAATGCGGTTAAGCCCATTTATGTCGCGGTAGAGCACCACCTCTTGAGCAAACAGCTTGGTGTCGCCTTGCACCAGTTCAACATCGCCGGTGTAGGTTGCAACGCCTTTGGCATCGTCAAGCCGCGCTGAATTGGCGGCCACGTTGATGGGGATATTGGAATCAAGATCAAAGGCCAGGCCTGGCGTGCTGACGAGTAAGCCTGCCAGCCCGAAGCTCACGCCCAGCCTCTTGCCCAGGCCTCGTGCGCGGCGCCAAAAGAGTGTATTACCTTCAGTTACCAGTTTCATAGCGTCCTTCCACCTGGGAATCAAGTTCCAGAATACGTTCATTGAGCCAGGCTTTCATGCCCGTGGCGTTGGTAGTGCCGGTGGCGTCAACGATTTCGACGGGGGCATCGGTGTACGCCATATTGGTGCGGTTATCCAGCGTCAATCTGGTCGTGCTCAAGGTGGCGCTGCGCTCACCAATCTGTCGAACAATGCGCACATCACCTTCAAGCTCCAGCTGGCTGTTGCCGTCGAGCAGTTTGCCGTGTTTGGCGGTAAGCTGCCAGGGTTCTGAGCCGGGCTCGCCTTGGATCGTGGCTTGTGGTTCGGCCATGATGGCGTATCCGTTGGCCTCGAACTGTTCAATGCGAGGGCTGACAAACTGGATTTTGATGGTGCCTTGTTCGTCGTAGGAAGTGTACAGGGCGTCCACCACAAAGCTGTCGGGCTCGCTGTCACCGCGCAGTTCGCTATCTTGCGTTGGCATGGGTACTTCGCTGTCGCTGTGCCACAGCAGCGCAGCGGCGGCAATAAACGTGGCCAGAAGGGCAATCGTTCGCCACCTGGGGTTTTGTTCCGGTAACAGCGCAACAAGCAGGCCGCCGCCTTTACCTAAGGTCATGGTGCTCTTTCCGCGCCGCGGGCAGGTTTAAGATAGGGTTCAAGGTAGGGCGCTAGGGCCGTGTCGAGCTTGCCTTGGGAAGCGAGAATCAGGTCGCAGGCATCGCGCACCGCGCCATCACCGCCGCGACTGCGGGTGCAGTAATCGGCGTGCTCCTGCAGCAGCCAATAGCTGTTGGGCACGGTAATGCCAAGGCCGGCGTAGCGAAGCGCTGGCAAATCCGGCAAATCGTCACCCATATACGCAATATCACTGGCCGGGATGCCCAGCAGATCGACAATCTCCAGCAGTGCAGTGCGTTTGTCTTCGCGGCCCTGCAACAAGTGCGGAATACCCAGGTCAGTCATGCGTTTTTCGGTCAGTGGTGAACGCCTTCCGGTAATGACTGCGACCGTAATGCCTGCGGCCATCAGCTGTTTGAGTCCGAGCCCGTCGAGAATATTGAAGGCTTTTAGCTCGTCACCGCTGGCACTGAAGTAAACTTTTCCATCGCTCATGATGCCATCCACATCCAGTGCAATCAGGCGAATATTGGCTGCTTTGGCGAGCACGCTGGCCGGCCATTGCGGCCGGCAATCAGGGGCATCCACAACAGGAGTGTCCATTAAATGACTCCCGCACGCAGCAGGTCGTGCATATTCAGGGCCCCCACCAGCTCACCGTGCTCACCGACGACTGGCAGTGCGCTAATCTTCATTTCTTCCATGATATTCAGAGCTTCTGCTGCCAGTTGCTCGGCGCGGATGGTTTTGCCATTACGGGTCATCAGTTGCTCTATGGCGGTGGTGTGTACGTCTACGTTTTTATCCAGGCTGCGGCGCAGGTCGCCGTCAGTGAATACACCTATCAAGGCGCCGTTGCTGTCCACGACAGTGGTCATGCCCAGACCCTTGCGGGAAATTTCCAGCAGCGCACCGCTAAGGGTCGTACCTTCACTGACTACCGGAACGCTGTCGCCACTGTGCATGATGTCCAGCACTCGCAGCAGCAGACGGCGGCCAAGGCGCCCCCCAGGGTGCGAAAACGCAAAGTCTTCGGCGCTAAAGCCTCTTGCTTCCAATAAGGCAACTGCTAAAGCATCGCCCATCACCAATGTGGCGGTCGTACTGGATGTGGGTGCCAGGCCTAAAGGGCAGGCTTCTTTCAATACACTAACGTCCAGATTGGCCAATGCTTCCTGTGCCAGCACCGATTGCGGATTACCGGTCATACTGATCAGCGGTGTGCCCATGCGCTTTAGCAATGGCAGCAGGGTAACCACTTCGTTGGTATTGCCGCTGTTGGAGATGGCGATCACCACGTCCTGGCTGGTAATCATGCCCAGATCACCATGGCTGGCCTCACCGGGATGAACAAAAAAAGCCGGTGTGCCGGTACTGGCCAGAGTCGCAGCAATTTTGTTGCCGATATGGCCAGATTTGCCCATACCGGTCACCACTACACGGCCACGGCAAGCCATAAGTGCCTGGCAGGCGCTTGTGAATGATTCACCAATACGCTGTTCAAGGCTGGCAATGGCATCGCGCTCGATGCGGATGGTGTTGAGCGCGGATTCTCGGAAATCCTTTGGCACTGGGTCTGTCATCCTGTTCCTGCTCTTTAGTTCTAATTCGGCTGATGGCCGAGATTTCGCCGCTTGGGCTGTCATGAAACAGAGTATAACATTGGGCAGGCGTGGGCTGTCTTTGAATGGGTCAAAACCCGGCTGCGGCCAGTTCGCAAGGTTACATTTTAGCCATAGCGGATTGAGCTTGAGTGCATCTTGGCATAATGTAGCGGCTCTTTTAAGGGGTGGGTTATGGCAGAAGCTGCTTATATTTCCTTGGAAAACGTGGTTTTTTCGCGGTCTGGGCGGCGTATTTTTGATGGCCTCAGCTTGCAAATTCCTCGTGGCAAGATCACTGCGATCATGGGTCCTAGTGGCACCGGGAAAACAACATTGTTGCGTTTGATTGGCGGACAGCTGAAGCCGGAGTCTGGCTCGGTTTTGGTTGACGGCCACAACATACCCAAGCTGCGGCGTGGTGCGCTGTATCAGCTGCGAAAAAAAATGGGCATGCTGTTCCAAAGTGGGGCCCTGTTTACCGATGTGAGTGTTTACGAGAACGTGGCGTTCCCGTTGCGGGTACACACCAAACTGCCGGAAGACATGATTCGCGACATCGTTCTAATGAAGCTGGAAGCCGTGGGCCTGCGGGGCGCGCGCGACCTGATGCCCGCAGAGCTGTCCGGCGGCATGACGCGGCGAGTGGCCTTGGCGCGCAGCATTGTGCTGGACCCGGAGTTGATTATGTACGACGAGCCTTTCGCCGGCCAAGACCCCATCGCCATGGGCGTGGTGGTGAAGCTTATTCGACAACTGAACAGTGCCATGGGTCTGACCAGCGTGCTGGTGTCTCACGACGTACCGGAATCTCTCAGTATTTGTCACTACGCCTGTATTCTTTCTGACGGCAAGGTGATCGGCGCTGGCACGCCGGAACAACTGCGTGAACACTCATCAGAGAAAGTGCAGCAGTTCTTGCAGGGCAAGCCCGACGGGCCCGTACCTTTTCACTATCCGGCGCCAGAACGCGCCGCGGATTTCGGGCTGGCAGTCCTGCAATCGGGAGCAAAGCAATGATGGATGCGATTGCCCGCCTGGGCAAAAACACGCTGGATTTTCTGGCGTCTTTTGGGCGAGCCAGTCAGTTTTTGCTGGGCGTGCTGGTAGGTGTGCCAAAACCGTCGGTGGGCTTGCCGCTGCTGCTGAAACAGATATATTCGGTTGGGGTGCTGTCACTGGTGATTGTGGTGGTTTCCGGGCTGTTTATTGGCATGGTACTTGGCTTGCAGGGCTACACGATTCTCAGCGACTTTGGCTCTGAGTCGGCCATTGGCCAGATGATCGCCCTGACCCTGGTGCGCGAATTGGGACCGGTGGTGACCGCGCTCTTGTTCGCTGGCCGCGCCGGTTCGGCGTTGACCGCAGAAATTGGCTTGATGAAAGCCACAGAGCAGCTTTCAAGCATGGAAATGATGGGCGTAGACCCTTTGCGCCGAGTCATAGCGCCGCGGCTATGGGCGGGCTTTCTGAGTATGCCCATTCTGGCCCTGGTGTTTTCGATGGTAGGTATCCTTGGTGGTATGCTGGTGGGAGTGGAATGGCTGGGTGTGTTCGAAGGCTCGTTCTGGGGCAACATGCAGGCTTCGGTTGATTTTCGTGACGACGTGCTAAACGGCGTCATAAAAAGTGTGGTGTTTGGTTTTGTGTGCGCCTGGATTGCGGTGTATCAAGGCTATGACTGCGTGCCAACATCCGCCGGCATCAGTTCGGCAACCACAAAAACCGTGGTGTATTCGTCGCTGGCCGTGCTTGGGCTGGACTTTATATTGACCGCCGTAATGTTCGGCAATTTCTGATTATCTGGAAATTAACAGGAGCCGGTGATGGCGCAAAGAACCACTGAAATAATTGTTGGATTGTTCGTGCTGGCAGGCATGGGTGCCATGATGTTTTTGGCGCTGCAAGTCAGCGGTTTGTCATTGGCTGCGGCTGGCAGCACCTACACCGTATATGCAGACTTTACCGATACGGGAGGCCTGGGGGCACGGGGTAAAGTGTCAATGGCGGGAGTGCAGGTTGGTTCTATCGAGTCGATCGAGCTGGATCGCGATACGTTTAAGGCCCGCGTAACATTGTCCATTAACTCCGATGTCAACAACATCCCTGCTGACAGCGCCGCGATGATACGTACATCCGGTCTCCTGGGTGAGCAGTATATTGACATATCCATTGGTGGCGATTTGGAGTCCCTGCAGCCGGGTGACAACTTTTACACCACCCAGTCGGCGATGAATATCGAGCGGCTGATCAGTAATTTTGCCTCTGGCCGTTAAGGCCTTTTTAACAAGCACCCAACCGGAGACACCAAGATGACCGTCGCGCGTTATCGATCCATTTTTCTGTTCGTTTTGCTCAGTCTGCTTGCCGTGTCAGTTCAAGCCGATACTGAAGAACAGTTGCGAGCCTATGTGAACGACAACACCCAACGCATGGTTGAACAGCTTAACCGGGAACGGGGGTTGTACCAAGACGACTCCGAAGCGTTTTACAGCAGCATGAACCAGGCTATGGAGGGTTTTGTGGACTTCCGCCGCATTGCTGCCCGGGTAATGGGTCGCTATGCCCGCCAGGCGACTCCGGAACAGCGTGATCAGTTTGTAGAAAAGTTCAAACGCAGCTTATTTGAGAGCTATGCCCAGGCTTTAGTAGAATCGCGCAACTTTCGCATCGAGGTGCTCGGCGCTACGTTCAACCCCCGCGATGATAACCGTGCGTCTGTGGATATGCAGGTGATTACCGAAACAGGCAATCGCTACCCTGTTACCTACTCCATGTACCGCGCCAAAAATGACCAGTGGATGATGGAAAATGTGATCGTGGAAGGGGTGAATATCGGACTGGCGTTCCGTGACCGGTTCAGTCAGGAAATGGAAGCCAACAGAGACCAGGTGCAGGTGGTGATCGACGGCTGGAATGATGCGGCTGAGAGCCTTAATCTAGAGCAGGCCATTGACGAAAAAGCAGGGCAACAATGAGCGTCAGTAATCCTCAGCCAACGCTTAATTTCAGCGACAACAACTTGACAATTGACGGCGAAGCCGACGCCATGGCCACTGCGGACCTGCGCCAGCGCGGAGAGGCTTTGTTGGCCGGGGCCAAAGGCGATATCACCGTGGACTTGGCAAAGTTGACTAGCGCTAGCAGCTCGTTGCTGTCGGTACTTTTGTGTTGGCAACGGTTCGCGCGCGAGCGCTCGCTGAACCTGCGCTTTGATCACCCCGGTGAGCGCTTGCTGGCGTTAGCTGCGCTGGCAAGTCTGAATGACGCATTACCAGGATTTTCTCCTGTCAGATCTGGCGTAAACGCGGATTAACCTGGCACGCATCGCTGGCGACCAGCATTGATGCGGATTATCCGATGCGAAAGCTGACCCCGGCTAAGGAATTGGTTACAATTCCGCCCCTTGATTTTTCAATGTCCGAGGAGTGTTTATGGATGTCGCCGAAATTACCACGCTGGTGCAGAATGAGCTGCCAGACTGTGAGATTCAGGTGCAGATTGACGGCTCACATTGCATGGTTGTGGCAGTGGGCGACGTTTTTGAAGGTTTACCAACCATCAAGCGCCAACAGCTGATCAATAAAGCGCTGTTTCAGATGATTATGGATGGCACCATTCACGCTCTGCATCCCAAGGCCTTTACTCCCGCCGAATGGGCTGCGCGCCAGGGCTGATAGCCCGCAAAATACAGGATACTATTTGTTGTGGATAAACTTCTGATTCGCGGGGGCAGGACGTTAGACGGTGAAATTCGCATCTCCGGCGCCAAAAACGCTGCTTTGCCGATCCTTGCTGCGACACTTTTGGCCGATGAACCGGTCACCATCAGCAATCTGCCGCACCTGCACGATGTCACCACCATGATTGAGCTGCTTGGCCGTATGGGCGTTGAGCTGATGATTGATGAGAAGATGAGTGTTGAAATTCACGCCAACACCATTAAGCACTTCCATGCGCCCTACGAGCTTGTGAAAACCATGCGCGCGTCCATTCTGGTATTAGGCCCGTTGGTAGCGCATTTTGGCGAAGCACAGGTTTCTTTGCCCGGCGGTTGTGCCATTGGTAGCCGCCCGGTGAACCTGCACATTCAGGGCCTGGAAGCCATGGGTGCTGAAATTTCCGTAGAAAATGGGTACATAAAAGCGAAAACCAATGGCCGCCTGAAAGGCGCGCACATTTTCATGGATATGGTGACCGTTACCGGTACTGAAAACCTGCTGATGGCAGCGACTCTGGCCGACGGCAAAACCATTCTGGAAAATTCCGCGTGTGAACCAGAAGTGGTGGATTTGGCTGAGTGCCTTATTGCCATGGGCGCCGATATTAAAGGTCACGGTACTTCTACTATTGAGATTAACGGTGTAAAGCGTCTGCATGGCTGCCACCATCATGTACTGCCCGACCGAATTGAAATTGGCACCTATCTTGTGGCTGCCGCTGCTACCGGTGGCAGAATAAAACTGAAAGATACCCGCGAAGGTTTGATGGATGTGGTGTTATCGAAGCTGGAAGAAGCTGGCGCCCACATTACCAGTGGTAAAGACTGGATAGAGCTGGATATGAAAGGCAAACGGCCCAAAGCCGTCAGTATTCGTACCGCCCCTTATCCTGCATTTCCTACTGATATGCAGGCCCAGTTTGCGGCCATGAACTGTATCGCTGAAGGTACGGGCACCATCATAGAAACGGTTTTTGAAAACCGCTTTATGCATCTGCAAGAGCTGATCCGCATGGGTGCCGATATCACCATGGAAGGCAACGCGGCGATTATAAAAGGCGTTGACCATTTGACTGGTGCACCGGTCATGGCCACCGACTTACGTGCCTCTGCCAGCCTTGTGATTGCGGGCTTGGTAGCCCGGGGCGACACGGTGGTTGATCGTATTTATCACATCGATCGCGGCTATGAGTGCATCGAGGAAAAACTGCAGTTGCTGGGTGCCAGCATTCGCCGTTTGCCGGGTTAAGTAACACGGCAGCAAAGAGCTAACGGGAAACCGGATACGATATGACAGATTCCATCACTATTGCCTTGTCGAAAGGCCGCATTCTGGAAGAAACCTTGCCCTTGCTGGCAGAAGCCGGAATTGAGCTGATCGACGACGTAAATAAGTCCCGCAAGTTGGTGTTTCCTACCACCAACGACCATGTGCGCGTGCTTATTCTTCGAGCCACCGACGTTCCGACCTATGTGCAATACGGTGCTGCTGACTTGGGCGTGACGGGCAAAGACACGCTGATGGAACACGGTGGTGAAGGCCTCTACGAGCCGCTGGATTTGAATATCGCTCGCTGCCGCCTGATGACCGCCGGCGCCAAAGGGTGTCCGGTCCCGACTGGGCGCTTGAAGGTCGCTACCAAGTTTGTGAATCTGGCGCGGCGCTATTATGCCGCTCAAGGCCGCCAAGCCGACATTATCAAGCTTTACGGTGCTATGGAGTTGGCGCCGATTCTGGGTCTGGCCGATGAGATCGTCGACATTGTTGATACCGGCAATACTTTGAAAGCCAACGGCTTGGAAGCGCGGGAATTGATCGAACATATCAGCACCCGATTAATTGTGAATCGTGCTTCCATGAAAATGAAACACGAACGTATAAAACCCATTATTGAAATGATGTCGGCTGCGGTGGAAAAGCGTCGATAGCTAGCGAGGACTGGAGTGGGCGCCCGGGAAGAGTTTTTTGCCCCGTTGTTTTGGAGTTAAGCAAGTGAGGGGCGGCTTTTCAAAACACGCTCAAGCACATCCATGTGACGCTTGGGCTCCGCCATCCATGGCTCCGCACAGTTTTGAAAAGCCGCCCCTCACTTGCTTTGCTGTACCTTAGGTGATGGCAAACTCTTTTCGGCGCGGGCTGCTTATTTTCTATAGCCCGCACTCTTTCACTCTCAGTTCTTATTCACTCTCAGTTTTATTAACTACAGGGTTTAGCACATGACCGTTAACATCCAGCGATTGAACGCCTCCGATGCAGGCTTTGACAGCGCGCTGTCTGCCCTGTTGGCCTGGGATGACAGCGTGGATCATCAGGTGAACGAGTCGGTGCGCCATATTCTGCACGAGGTGAAAACCCGCGGTGACGCGGCTGTTCTGGAGTTTACCGCCAAGTTTGACCGCCTGAACGTTAGCAGCGTAGCCGAGTTGGAAATGAGTCAGGAACGGTTGCAGCATGCCTTGAAAACCATTCCTCAGGACCAGCGTGATGCCTTGGAGCACGCGGCTCGCCGGGTGCGGGATTATCACCAGCGCCAGCGTCAGGAATCCTGGCAATATGAAGACGCCGACGGCACGGTGCTAGGGCAGAAGATTACACCGATTGATCGGGCAGGGCTGTATGTGCCCGGCGGCAAAGCGGCCTATCCGTCGTCGGTTCTGATGAACGCCATACCAGCAAAAGTCGCCGGCGTGGCCGAAGTGATTATGGTGGTGCCGACACCGGATGGCGTGGTGAATGACATGGTGCTGGCGGCGGCGGCGATTGCCGGAGTAGATCGAGTATTTACCATTGGGGGTGCTCAGGCAGTGGCCGCGCTGGCTTATGGCACTGACACGGTGCCGGCGGTGGATAAGATTGTGGGCCCGGGCAACATTTTTGTAGCGACTGCCAAGCGCGAGGTGTTTGGCACCGTGGGTATCGACATGATTGCCGGGCCGTCGGAAATTCTGGTGATTTGTGACGGTCAGACCGATCCGGACTGGATTGCGATGGATCTATTTTCCCAGGCCGAGCACGACGAGCAGGCGCAATCGATTCTGATCAGCCCCAGCGCCGAGTTTCTGGATGCGGTGGAAGCCAGTATTGAACGACTGCTACCCACCATGGAGCGGGCGGAGATTATCCGCACCTCATTGGCCGATCGCGCGGCTCTGATTCAGGTTGCCGATCTGGCAGAAGCGGCCAAAGTATCCAATCGAATTGCGCCGGAGCATCTGGAATTGTCCGTTGCTGATCCGCAAGCGTTGTTGGCGGACATTCGCCATGCCGGTGCTATTTTTATGGGCCGGTATACCGCCGAGGCACTTGGGGACTATTGTGCCGGCCCGAATCACGTGCTGCCTACTAGCGGTACCGCGCGCTTTTCATCGCCTCTGGGTGTCTATGATTTCCAGAAGCGCTCATCTATTATCGGATTTAGCGCCGAAGGTGCGAGCCGTATGGGGCGAGTGGCTTCCGTACTGGCCAGAGGCGAGGGCCTGACCGCCCACGCGCGCTCGGCAGAATACCGAATTCAGCAAGATTAGACGCCGCATTACCAACGGCCACCGCTACGGAGAACACACATGAGCAAATTCTGGAGCCCACTGGTTCACAATTTGGTGCCTTACATTCCTGGCGAACAGCCCAAAATCGCTAATCTGGTAAAACTCAATGCCAACGAGAACCCCTTTGGGCCGTCGCCCAAGGTCATCGAAGCCATTCAAGCCGAGCTTAACGACAATCTGCGCCTGTATCCGGATCCCGAGGGTCAGGCGCTGAAGGAAACCATTGCCACCTACCATGGTATTAAAGCCGACCAAGTGTTTCTGGGTAACGGTTCCGACGAAGTTTTAGCGCATGTTTTTTGCGCACTGTTTCAGCAGGACCAACCGATACTTTACCCGGACATCAGCTACAGCTTTTATCCTGTGTATTGCGCTCTTTACAACATCAAAGCTCGCAAAGTGCCATTGAATGACGAGTTTGCGATTGACCCTGATGATTACAGCCAGCCCAACGGAGGCGTCATTTTTCCCAATCCGAATGCGCCCACTGGCCGCTACCTGAACCTTACCGAGATTGCGGTGGTGCTAAAGGCCAATCCCGACCGAGTCGTCGTAATTGACGAAGCTTACATCGACTTCGGCGGCGAAACCGCCATTGACTTAATTGACCTTTATCCAAATCTGCTGGTTACTCAAACTCTGTCGAAATCACGTTCGCTGGCGGGTTTGCGGGTCGGTTTTGCTGCCGGTAATGCGGGACTGATAGAGGCTTTGAACCGGGTGAAAGACAGCTTCAACAGCTATCCTCTCGATCGCCTTGCTTTGGCGGGCGCACAGGCCGCGTATGAAGACGATGACTGGTTTCAGGACAGCCGAAACGGGGTGATTCGTGAGCGCGAGCGGGTTAGCAAATGTTTGCAGAAACTGGGCTTCGAGGTGCTTCCGTCCAGAGCTAACTTTGTGTTTGCCCGCCATCCGCAACGGGCTGGAGTTGATTTGGCGAACGGCTTACGAGAGCAAGGTGTGATCGTTCGGCACTTTAACAAGCCAAGAATCAATGATTTTCTGCGTATCACCATTTCTAAAGCGCCACAGAACGATGCTCTTTTGGAGGCGTTAAAAACACTCTGTGATACACGCTGATTATCGAGGTCTGGCACTGCTATGGCGCATAGAAACGAGATTATGGCGCTGCTGGAGAGCTGGCTGACGCCCGAAAAATTTCAGGATTACAGCCCTAACGGGCTTCAAGTGGAAGGAAAGGCCGAGATAAACACGCTGATTACCGGCGTTACAGCCTCACAGGCGCTACTGGATGCGGCGGTGGAGTTGAAAGCAGATATGGTTCTGGTGCACCACGGTTATTTCTGGAAAGGTGAAGACCAGCGTGTAGTGGGTATAAAGCGCAATCGCTTGAAAACCCTGCTGACTCACGAGATCAATCTGGTGGGTTATCATCTGCCGTTGGATGATCATCCGCTGTATGGTAACAACCGCAATCTGGCCCGGGTGTTAGGTATTGATAGCCCGGAGCCTTTGAACGGTCTGGTGTGGCGTGGTGAGTTTGCTCAGGCGTTAACGCCTCAGGCGCTAAGCGAGCGTATTTCGGGTTGCTTGCAGCGGCAACCTTTGCATATTGAGGGCGGACCAGACCTGATCAAAACGGTGGCTTGGTGCACCGGTGGTGCGCAAGGATTTATTGATACTGCGGCGGATGCGGGGCTGGATGCTTACATAAGCGGAGAGATTTCAGAACCCACGACTCATATCGCCAGAGAGCGGGGGATTCACTATTTTGCGGCTGGGCATCACGCCACCGAGCGTTACGGCGTTCAGGCGTTAGGGGAGGCCTTGGCGAAGGAGTTGGGTCTGGCCCACCGGTTTATCGAGTGCGATAACCCGGCTTAGGCCAGCATGTTCTCAGGCTTTTGCTTTGGCCCTAGCTTTGGCTTTTTCTTTCAGACCGTAATCTTCTGCCAGCGTGCCAGAACCGTCAGGGTCTTTTGGCGCATAGTCGCGAGGCGGTTCTGAACCTTCTTTGCGCTCATCTTTCAGGCGTTGAGCTGAGTTCTGCTCTAGCTCATGGATCAGCTCGTCGTCGTTACACAGGCGAGTTGCGCTTTTGGCCATGTGCTGATTAACATCGCGATAGCTGTCATTGAAGCGGCGCAGTAGGTGGGCAGACTCCATAAAGTGCTCGTTAACCTGCGCCTGATAGCGGGTATATTCGTTGCGCAGCTCATCAACTTGCTGCTCGGTGCGACGTTGCCGCAGAGATGAGCCTTGCCCGGTAGAGCGGCCCAGCAATACCCCGATCAGAATGCCAACCACCAGGGCGGCAACTGCTGCCATAATCAGGTTTGTCATAAGTTGCTTTGTCCTTTTAAAAATAGTGAACCGTAGAACAGGTAATGAGTATAACGTCACTGACTCCATACGCCCACGACAAAAGCTTGAGCCAATCGTCTTATTGTCGCGTTGTGGCACCACATGGCGAAAAAACTCAAATTGCGCGAGAATGCAGCGCCAAAATCGACCAGTAACCCTTGGAAACCACAGATGACAGCGTCTATGCCCACTGCCAGTTCAATCAATATGCCACCCTGGCAACGCTACCAGCAGGACCTCCAACGTCCGGAGTTCCTGAGTGATGCTGCACAGGAGGATGCCGTAAAGCGTCTTCAATCACTTTACGACAAACTGTTGGCAGCGGAAAGCTCCCGCGACAGCAAGATGTCAAAATTGCGTCGCAAGCTGGGCAAGGGAGCGGGCAAAAAGGAGCCGATCACCGGTCTGTATTTTTGGGGCGGCGTTGGCCGCGGAAAAACCTATCTGATGGACACATTTTTTGAGGCCCTGCCGTTCGAACGCAAAATGAGAGTGCATTTTCACCGCTTTATGCAGCGCGTTCATAATGAACTCAAGCTGTTGAAGGGGCAAAAGAATCCTTTGGAACTTGTGGCCAAAAAATTTGCCGATGAAACCCGGGTTATTTGTTTTGACGAGTTTTTTGTGTCCGACATTGGTGACGCGATGATACTGGCCACCTTAATGCAAGGTCTGTTCGAGCGTGGCGTTACTTTGGTGTGCACGTCTAACATTGTTCCTGACGGCTTGTACAAAGACGGTCTGCAGCGGGCGCGCTTTCTTCCGGCTATTGAGCTGGTAAAAAAACATACCGATGTGGTGAATGTAGATGGCGGCGTAGATTACCGCTTACGCACGCTGGAACAAGCCCAGCTTTATCATTCGCCGCTGGGGGCTGAAGCCGATGCCAGTCTGACCAAGAGTTTTGAAAATTTGGCGGTGGAAGCAGGCAAGCACAGTAAATCGATGGAAATAAACGGCCGCAAGATTCCAGCCCGTGCCCATGCCGATGACGTGGTGTGGTTCGATTTTGAAGCTGTTTGCGACGGTCCTCGCAGCCAGAATGACTATATCGAATTGGCCCGCCAGTTCCACGCCATTATCATCAGCAATGTGCCGCTGTTGGGTAAGGACAGAGACGACCAGGCTCGACGCTTTGTCAATATGATCGACGAATTCTACGATCGTAATGTAAAGGTTATTATTTCGGCGGCGGTGCCAATCGTAGAACTATACGCCGGCGGCCGGCTAAACTTCGAATTTGAGCGCACTGAGTCGCGCTTGCTGGAAATGCAATCCAAAGACTACTTGGCTGCGCCCCATAGACCATAAGTTTTTGTGCAGTGCCTGAGGGCTGAAATACGCTTGAGCGAGCTTCCGTTAATAGCAACCATGTCAAGCGCTCCGTATTGGTTGTTAAAAGCACGCAGTGGTTACCGCATGGGGCCAGGCGATGGCCTCAGGACCACATGTTTTTTGACGGTTTGGAAGATGCTGAAACGGGCTGTTTGATAGGTACTTTTGCGCAAGAAATGGCCGATAAAAAAGGTTATACCCGAGAAGGCATGGATAACTACGCCATCAGCTCCCTCAATCGTGCGCAACGCGCAATTGAACAGGGCCACCCCGTAGGCTCAATAGGTTCGCGAATTTTGGTCACTCCGATGTAAGCGCTGCAGCGCTGCGGCAAAAAGAAAGGTGCTGCGGCCCTGTGTATTGGCGGTAGTGAAGCAACTGCGATGGCGATCGAAATGTTATAAGGCGGAGGTGGGGCTGGTTGGCGTTAAAAAAACGGGTGGTTGCTTAATCGCAACCACCCGTTTTTTTAGGGTGCCTTGGGGCTATTTATGTCTTGAGTCTTTAGCCGGTTTGCATTTTTTTCGACTGTTCGTGCGCCAATGCCTTTAACGTTGGTCAGGTCTTGGGTGCTGGCGAAAGGGCCGTTAGCCTCTCTGTATTCCACAATTGCTTGGGCTTTGCTTTGGCCAATGCCTGAAAGCGAGGCCAGGCTGGTGCTGTCGGCGGTATTGATATTGATGCTCGCCGCCTGAGCAAAGGCAAAGCCGGACATCAGGCTTAACAAAAGAGTAAGCGTAGCGAGCAGTGAGCTGCGTTTCATGATTTAACTCCGGACGTTCTCGTCGGTTGTTGTGGTTAGTATCCACACGGCGCCACGGGACTAAACCAGAGCCGAAAAGGGCAGGCGCAACTTCAAGAGATAGGAGAGTAGGTTGCTACGGGGCGCACGGCACAGCTGACATCCTTGCCAGCTGTGTTGCCCGTGACTATGACCCCGGCCTGATCCATCAGGCTTCACCCATCCTGGGCGCATCTTCCCTGAATTCCATCCTTGTATGCCCGACTCCTTCGAGCGCCCCCGGTTCCGTGGGGTTTCTTCCATGTGTTAGCATTCCGTGCCAGCGTGTCATCCTTGACCGTTAAAGTGTAACCAATTTCGCTACGCTTTGTTGTAAGCCTTTTACCCTTTGTTGTGTAAGTTCAGGCTTACAAAAAAGCGCACAGAGCGTATGTCAGATCATATATCCACTCCAGCGCCCAGCTCCGGTACCTCGGCGTCCCACCTGAGGGTTTCATGCAGGCGACGGCGCACTTGGTCGCTGGCAACCATTCAAGAATCTCGTTGTAGTCGCCGTGGGCCGACAGTAACGTCAGATTATGTATTTGAGCCTTCACCGGCCAGTATTCACCGTGGAGTTTTACTTTGCTGGCTTCGTTAACCTTCATGCAGAAAAACCAGCGTATATCTCTGCCGATAACGTCATTAAGAAATCAGTGACAATTGATAATGCCTTAACAGAAATGGTAGAGGTTTTGGAGTCTGAAGTAATTGTAAGTTTTAATACGGTGGATATTTCATTAATACTTTGATTTGGCGTTACTGATTCATTACTATTGATATCGACATTTTGGTGACTACATACAATTGGTATATTGTCATCGTTCATATCAGGCACTTCAGACCTTAAGGTTTAAATTTCATGGCGAAAATTAACGATTATTATCAAAAGAAGCAGCTGATGGAAAAGCTGGCGGCAGAGCTGGAGAAGCTGGAAGAAGATCAAGCACTGAAAAGTGAATTGGCGTTTGAAAACAAAGTTCGTGAATTGATGGGCGAATACAACAAATCGCCGAAAGACGTCGTGCAGATTCTGGCCGCGATTGATCCGTCTATTGCTTCGTTATCAACCGCCACGACTGGCGGTGGTAATCGTGCCAAACGCCCGGAAAAAACTTATCGCAACCCGCACACCGGCGAAGTGGTTAAAACCCGTGGCGGCAACCACAAGACGCTTAACGAGTGGCGTGAAAAGCACGGAAAAGAGGCAGTACAGAGCTGGCAGGACTAGTCTGCCAGTCATAATCCGGCTGCAGTCATAGTGTGCAAAAAACCGGAGCGCTTATTTACCAGCGCTCCGGTTTGCGTTTCTGATGGCAAATATTATTATTGGGGCTCAAGTAGTTACTGGTCAGCCGCAACCAGCATCAAAAACGGCCACTAGAAAGTAACAATCTGATTGCGCCCACCCTGTTTCGCGGAGTACATAGCTTGGTCTGCCTGCTCTAACCAAGCCATATAATTTTTTGAATTATCGGTGAGAGGCGCGATGCCAATGCTGACGGTGTAGCTAATGTCGTGGCTATCTACTGTGACCGTTTCCCGTGAAATGGCGCTCAAAATACGCTCACAAATAGTGAGAGCCCCTTCAGTATCGGTTTCTGGCAGAATAATAGCGAACTCTTCCCCGCCATAACGCCCGGCGCTGTCTGAATGGCGCAAGTGTCTGCGGGTTGTTGCCGCGGTGTGGCGAATCACTTCATCTCCTACCAAGTGACCGAAGCTATCGTTAATGGCTTTAAAATGGTCAATATCAAACATCACCAATGTGCTGTTGCCACCGTAGCGCCGATGGCGTGAAAATTCCGCATCCAGTAGATTTTCCCAGGTGCCGCGGTTAAATAGTCCCGTCAATTTGTCGATCATGCTTAGCTTGGCAAGTTGATCGTTAGCGCGCTCCAGTGCCCGTTTGCTGCTGGCAATATCGGTAACGTCGTAGATCATCAGGCACACTTTTTCTACTTTCCCAGACGGGCCGCATAGCGGGCTGATGGTGAGGTTCTGATACATGAACTCTTCGGTACCGGTAATTGGCCGGGTATTGCGAAAGCGCAGCAGGTAAGGGCGCTGCTCCCACGACGTAAACGCGCGAGTGTTCAGCAGGGTCACGGCTTCAACTTTACTGCTGAGCCAGGCGCGGGGGATGTCCGGGAACAGCTCGAACAACACCTGATTGTGAATTTTGCTGGCGGTCATGCCGCTGTGATGCTCCATGAAGCCGTTCCACATCTGCACGCGGAACTCCAAGTCTAGTACGACCAGGCCAACCTCCACAGACTCAACCATGTCAGCCATCCAGTGGAACGAGCTTACGCTTTCCGAGTTTAATGATGGCATTCGTTACTCCGCCAGGTATTGTAAACGTTGCTGCAAAAATGGCAGCGAATCTTCGGTAAAAAGCACAAGCATGTCACATTGAATATTATGGTTTTCAATGGTGTAAGTGATTTCAATGCACAACAGTTGCTGCTCGTGATTATAATGGTGGTCCAACAGCTCGGCAATCTGTCGATGCTGGCCTAGTACCGTTGGGTGGCTAAGGCCCAGCCGTAAATTCATCTGATCGCCAATGCCTTTCAAAAATGCGCCGAACAAAATGCTGGACATGTCCATTAGCACTTCAATATTGACCGCCGGGCCGTCCAGATTGTCGTAGTGCAGCATCTCTGCCATTTCGCGAAAACTGCTGTCTGCGAACAGCAGCATAGCTTCGCCGGCAACTCCGGCTCCGGTGAAGCCCTGGCATACGGCCGAATAATGCGCTTCATCATCCGCCGCGGCGATGGTCATGTGCAGTTCGGAACTGGCAATAAAAGCCACTTTCGGTATCGGCTGGCGCACGAAAATACCCAGTAAACGTGCTAACAGATCTGATGAGCGCCCCATGGCGATATTGGCGATTTCCCGCAGGTAGTCATTCAGCAATAATTGCAGGTCAGGGTTGGTGTTTGCAGAGTGGCTCGGGGTGTCGGTCTCCGGCTGCGAGCCCGAAGGTGGAGCAGTTGAAGGTTGAGGTTGCTCCGGCTCGCTGTAAATGCCGTACTGGGCAAGCAGCCCTGCAACCGCTGACGGGGCTGTCGGTTTGTTAAGAAAAGCCACGGCCCCCAAACTAAAAACCCGGGCCTTTGCCTGGGGCTGAATGTCACCAGACACCACAATGGTCAGCAGCTCGATCTGTTCGCTGCGAAGATGCGCAAGCACTTCGTAGCCGTCCAGGTCGGGCATATTCAGGTCCAGAAACAGTAGGTCTGGCACGTTGTTGCGTATATGGGCGAGTGCTTCACTGCCATTGCGGCAGAAGCTGACCTGATGACGCAATGCGGTTGGCAGCGCTCGGGCCATCTGTTTGCGAGCCATCTCGGAATCGTCGCAAATCAGTATGTCAGGTAACATATGCAAATCCAGGCAAAATGGAAGTGTTTGGATGTTACAACAGTGAAGCCTCGTATGTACATTGGTGCTACGTTAATTGTATGAGATCTGTACATATATAAATGGCCGGTGCTTTTGTGTAAGCCGGCTACAACCGGGCGCGGGCAGTATTTTCTGTCAGAATCAGCGCCGTATTATTTGCAGGAGTTTGCGGTTTTGACCCCCACATTTTACTGGCACGATTATGAAACCTTTGGTGTCGACCCATTGCACGACCGACCCTGTCAGTTTGCAGGTGTCCGCACTGACAGCGAGCTCAGTATTATTGAAGAGCCTTTGGTTATCTTCTGCCGGCCATCTGATGATTATCTGCCGGCCCCTGAAGCCTGTCTGATTACCGGGATAACACCGCAGCAAGCCACGCAGGAAGGCTATCCCGAGGCCGAATTCATTACGATGATCAACAGCGCCTTCAGTCAGCCTGGCACCTGTGTGGTGGGCTATAACAGTTTGCGTTTTGATGATGAAGTAACCCGCAATACTCTGTATCGCAACCTGCGGGACCCTTACGGTCGGGAATGGCAAAATGGTAATTCGCGGTGGGACCTGATTGATGTGGTGCGCCTGGCTTATACGCTGCGTCCAGAAGGCATAGAATGGCCGCTAAAGCCCGATGGTAGCCCGAGCTTTCGCCTAGAAGATTTGGCCCGAGCCAATGGCCTTGAACATGGCCAAGCCCATGATGCCATGTCTGATGTAACCGCAACGCTTGCGCTGGCGCGACTGATCAAGGAGCGCCAACCCCGGTTGTTTGAATTTGCGCTGGCCAACAAATCCAAGCAGGCGGCCCGCAAAATGCTGGATACCTCCACACGAAAGCCAGTTTTTCACGTGTCCGGAAAGTACCCGGCCAGCCAGGGCAGTTGCGCGCTGGTAGCGCCAGTTGCCGAACACGCCAGCAACAAGAATCAGGTGATTGTTTATGATTTGCGCGAAAATCCTAATGAACTGATTAAAGCCAGCGTTGAGCAGATTCGCGAGCGGGTTTTTACCGCGCAGTCTGCGTTACCGGAAGGCATTCGCCGATTCCCGCTAAAGGCGATTCAGCTGAACAAGTGCCCGGTATTGGCGCCGGCGACCATGCTGGCGACGCTCTCGCCGGAACGTTTGCAACAGCTGGACCTCGATGGTGAGCAGATGCGTCGCCATCTGGCCATTCTGCGCCAGGCAGGGCCAGATTTTGGGCAGCGCGTGGCCGCTGCTTTCGAACGTGATTATGACACCAAGCTGACGGATCCGGACGAACAGATTTATGCGGGCGGCTTTCTCAGCCCGGGGGACCGTGGGCAATTGGATCGCGCGCTGGCAATGGAGCCGCAGCAGCTTGCCGAAAGCGAATTCCAGTTTACCGACCAACGCTTGGCCGAAATGCTGTTTCGTTATCGTGCTCGCAATTATCCGGATACCTTGAGCGGTGAGGAAATGCAGCGTTGGGAGCAGTTTCGCGAGCAAAGATTGACCCAGCCAGCGAAAGGTTGGTTGTCACTTGCCGAATATGGCGCGGAACTTCAGCGCCTGATGGCGAAGCCAGATATAACTCGGCAACAACGGCACATTCTCGAAGAACTGCACTTGTATGGTGAAGCTATTTCCCCTTACTTGTAGAGGCAACGAATAACGGGCCGCTAAGGCCCGTTGTGTTTTCCTGATTCGCGTTAGTCAGAGTTGTCGCAATCAGCGCCGGCGCTGAAAATACACGCTCAGTTGCTGGCCTAGCAGACTCTGAACGTGACTGCCTAAGGCTTCCTCGCGAATCTGCTGCTGTACCGGGCCGGTGGCCAGGCTGTGACCGTCTTCGTCGCGGGCCTTGACCAGCTTCCACTGCACTTCGTTACTGACCATGGCCAGCACAGATTTCAGTTGCTGTTCGCTCTGTGGCCGGAACCAGCGGTCGTGACAACCGCCCAGACTGTAGAAATTTTCATCTTGCAGCAGGCTCTGCCAAACGTCGCCTAAGCGATTATTCAACACCATGCGCCGCAGTTGCTGCAACGTATTACGGCGGGGCTCTAAATTGTGCTCGCTGATAAGCCGGCGTATCTGCTTGTCGCCACGGGTTTGCTCGGCCATATCGGTGTGCAGATGGACGACTGCGCCAGAGGCGGCAACCTGGTCCACCAGGTTGGCCAGCGACAGGTCAGCCATTGCTGGCGAGGGCAAGCGGCCTATTTCGACCCAGTGCACCTGATGGCCGTCGGCAATAAAGCGCTGCGCCAACGACCATGGCCAGAACACAATGTTATCAATATTTGTCGCCTCGGCCATGGCGCTGCCGCGGGCTACATTCGCCAAGGATTCGTCCACCGCGATGACTTCCACATCGCTTAAATAACGCGCCAACTCTAGCGCTCGTTGGCCGCTCTGGCAGCCGCACACCATCAGCCGCAATGTGGCCGGCAGCTGCTCGACAGGCAGGCCTAATTCGTTGGCCATCAGCGCTCGGAGGCTGGTTTCAGTGTTGTTGTTGAGCTCTGTCCAGGCCGGCCAGGCTTGGGGTGTGTCGTCGCGATCCAGATGCAGCTCGTCCGCTTTCTCTGCAAAATCCTGTTTCACGGCTTCTTCCCAGGCACGGTCGTAATAACTTGCGGCCATCAGTGGTTGCATCGCCAACGGCCAATCCACCAGATTCCAATGCCCCAGCGCGGCGGCAAAATCCTGATGGAACAGAGCGCCGTAAAGCGCGCTGATAATGATCGAGCCGGCCAGAGCCTCCGGGCTGTCTCCCTGATTGAATTGTGCTCGCAGATTGGTGTTTAGGGTCGCTGCCAGTTGCTGTTCATCTTCTTCGGTGGCCAGCGCGTAACCGGTTCGTTCGGCGTAGCGACCCAGCCCGAGTGCGAGCTGTTGCAGCCCATCCTCTAGCTCGCCACTGTCGGCAATGTGCTTTACCAGCTGGTGTCTCAATGAGGTGATCAGTGATTCCACAGCAGGGTCGGGCAGAAGGATCTGGTTTAACGCCAGAAGCAGCAGCTCGTCGCTGGCTGCAACGGCCAGCTCATCCATTGCGCCGGTTGTATCTGGTGCTGTTGTGTCTGTTGAATAGTGCTGGCGTAGTATCTCACAGACAAAGCGTCCAATTTTCTGGTGCGCCAGGTGGCTCTGGTTGAGCAAGGTAATGGCGTCTACACGCAGCAGCGGATCAGCGTTATGAACGCTAAGGTGGCTGGCACACTCCAGCATCGCACTGTAAACCCTGGTGCTGGCGTGGCCGCTGTGAATCAACGTGCGGTAATGTAGATAGGCGACATCAAATTGATTCTGAAGCCGTTTTGCATGGGCTATGCCACTAAATGCGGAAGCAGATTGCCGTTCGTGCTGCAACGCCTGGGAAAAATACTGCTCGGCCTGAGCCGGGCGCTCAACTTTCAGCGCCCAGTAACCCAGGTTGATGTATTGCTGTGCTTGGTCGGGGTGCAGTTTCAGGCTGGTGTTAAACAAGGTGTGGGCTTTTTGCAGATTGCCGTCGTCCATCTCCACTCTGCCCATCAAACCTTGCGCCTGGGCATTTTCGGGTGCCCGCATTAACAGGCTTTGCAGCTGTTCACGGCATTCGATACGCGCGGCCACGCGCTGAGCGTAGGCTGTGTCGCTTTGGTTAGAGCGGCTATAAGTCTCATTGGCCAGCAGCAGCAGCCGGGCTGTTTCGGTTTGGTGAGCGGGATTGTGACGGGCTTCGGACTGTGCGTGCATGGGGCACCTCGTGTTCGCATAAAAAGCGGCAAAACCCTGCAGTTTTGCCGGCATTTAACTGTGTGTTGATGAGGAACTTGCGAAACTTGTGCCAGTTTTTGCGAAACCCTTGCCAATTCGGCGCTGAATCAGTGGGTCAGGCAGAAGGGTGTGTGCCAAGCGCAAAAAAGCACGCTGTGTGTGGCTTTGTGGCGGCTGATTTAACGGCAGATTTCCGGTAGAATCATGCCACTGTTTTAATCATCACTTGCCAGAGCGAGTCCGCATTTCATGGAAATCAATCCCATTGTTATGAAGATCAAAGAACTTCGTGAGCGCACTGAAGCGCTCAGGGGGTATCTTTGACTACGACCAGCGCAGCGAACGTCTGACCGAAGTAGAGCGCGAACTGGAAATGCCCAGCGTTTGGGAAGATCCCGAACGGGCGCAAGCTTTGGGCAAAGAGCGCTCTGATCTGGAACTGATCGTGTCCACCATTGACCGGCTAACCAGCGGCCTGACCGATGCCGACGGTCTGCTTGAAATGGCCGTTGAAGAAGACGACGAAGCCACGGTTGCCGACATCGAAAACGATCTTGCCGAGCTGGATGCAAAGTTGGAAAAGCTCGAATTCCGTCGTATGTTTTCCGGTGAAATGGACGCCAACAACGCCTATATGGACATTCAGGCCGGCTCTGGCGGCACCGAAGCCCAAGATTGGGGCAATATGCTGCTGCGTATGTATCTGCGCTGGGCGGAGCGCCGTGGTTTTAAGGCCGAGATTGTTGAACTGCAGGAAGGCGAAGTGGCGGGTATAAAGAGCGCCACACTTCATATTCAGGGCGAGTACGCCTTCGGCTGGTTACGCACCGAAACCGGCGTGCATCGTTTAGTACGGAAGTCGCCGTTTGATTCCGGCAACCGTCGGCACACCTCATTTTCATCGGTGTTTGTGGCACCTGAGGTAGACGACAGCTTTGTGATTGAAATCAATCCGGCGGACTTGCGGGTGGATGTGTATCGCGCGTCCGGTGCTGGCGGCCAGCACGTTAACCGCACCGAGTCGGCCGTGCGCCTGACCCACAACCCGACCGGCATTGTTGTAGCCTGCCAGGCCGGTCGTAGCCAGCATCAAAATAAAGATCAGGCCATGAAACAGCTGAAAGCCAAATTGTTCGAACACGAAATGCAGGCCCGTAACGCCGAGAAGCAAAAGCTGGAAGATTCCAAGTCTGATATTGGCTGGGGCAGTCAGATCCGCTCTTACGTGCTGGATGACAGCCGTATCAAGGATTTGCGCACCAAGGTAGAAACCAGCAATACCCAAGCAGTATTGGACGGCGATATCGACAAGTTTATTGAAGCCAGCCTGAAAATGGCGCTCTGATTCAGCGCCGCTCTTTTATGATCCGGACTAACCCGATTCCTATTCCCAGTGAGCCAAAATGACTGAACAAATGCACAATGCCCAGCCCGATGCCCAGCCTGATGAGAACAAGCTGATTGCCGAGCGCCGCGCCAAACTGGCGGATATTCGCGAGCAGGGCAATGCGTTTCCCAACGATTTTCGCAGAGACAGTACCGCCGCCGAGCTGCTGGAAAAATACGCGGATTATAGCAAGCAGCAGTTGGAAGACATGGCGATTCCTGTGGCCATTGCCGGCCGCATGATGCTGGATCGCAAGGCATTTAAGGTAGTTCAGGACGTGACTGGCCGAATTCAGGTGTACGCCTCCAAAGACGTGCAAAAGGCCACAAAGCACTGGGATCTGGGGGACATTATCGGGGTTCGCGGCATATTGGCGCGCTCGGGCAAGGGCGACCTTTACGTCACTATGGATGATTACCTGCTGCTGACAAAATCGTTGCGCCCGCTGCCGGAAAAACACAAAGGCCTGACCGATACCGAGTCCCGCTATCGTCATCGCTATGTGGATTTGATGGTCAACGAAGACAGCCGTCGAGTATTCCTGGCGCGTTCAAAAATCATTACCGTCATGCGCCAGTTTTTTGCCGATCGTGACTTCATGGAAGTTGAGACCCCCATGTTGCAGGTGATTCCCGGTGGCGCTGCCGCACGGCCGTTTATGACCCATCACAATGCATTGGGTATTGATATGTACTTGCGCATTGCCCCGGAGCTGTACCTGAAACGCCTGGTGGTGGGCGGTTTTGAAAGAGTATTCGAAATCAACCGTAACTTCCGTAACGAGGGGCTTTCTACCCGTCACAATCCGGAATTTACCATGGTCGAATTTTACCAGGCCTACGCCGACTACAACGACCTGATGGATCTGACCGAAAACATGCTGCGCAGCATTGCCGAGCAGGTTTTAGGCTCCAGCCTGGTGGTGAATACGGCGGTTGACGCCGACGGTAACGAAAGCAGCATTGAATACGACTTTGGTAAAACGTTTGATCGGCTGACCGTTGTTGACGCTATTGTGCGCTACAACGAAAACGTCAGCGCCGAACAACTGGCGGACGAAACCTTTGCGCGGCAGATGGCGAAAGACCTGGGCGTTAAAGTGAAGGACAGCTGGGGCCTTGGTAAAGTGCACATCGAAATTTTCGAGGAAACCGCCGAGCACCGCCTGATGCAGCCCACGTTCATTACCGAGTACCCGAAAGAAGTGTCACCGTTGGCCCGCTGCAAAGACAGCAATCCGTTTGTTACCGAGCGTTTCGAATTCTTTGTCGGTGGCCGCGAAATTGCTAACGGCTTCTCTGAGTTGAATGACGCTGAAGACCAGGCCGAGCGTTTCCGCGCCCAGGTGGCGGAAAAAGACGCAGGCGACGACGAAGCCATGTTCTATGATGAAGATTACATAATGGCGCTGGAATACGGCCTGCCTCCCACCGCGGGTGAGGGCATTGGTATCGACCGTTTAGCCATGTTGCTGACCAACTCCGCCTCTATCCGCGACGTTATCCTGTTTCCGGCCATGCGCCCGGAACACAAAGCGGACAGCAAAAAGAGCGAAGGCTAAGCGATGACGCCGCTACAGGGGCTGGCGCAGCAACTGCTGCCGGGCCGCGGCTGGTCGGAACAGCTGGCAGAAGAGTTCAGGCAGCCGTACATGGCGTCTTTGGCGCAGTTTTTAGCCGCAGAGGAAGCGGCGGGTAAGAACATTTACCCACCGGTGCACCAGGTATTTAACGCGCTGAACAGTACGCCGTTGGGACAGGTGAAAGTGGTGATTCTGGGGCAGGATCCCTACCATGGGCCGGGCCAGGCCCACGGTTTGAGCTTTTCGGTGTTGCCCGGTACTCGTACACCGCCATCGCTGGTGAATATGTTTAAAGAGATTCGCAGTGACCTTGGCATACAGCCGTCAGCGCACGGGTGTTTGCAGGCCTGGGCCGACCAGGGCGTATTGCTACTGAACAGCGTCTTAACCGTCGAGCAGGGCCGTGCTGGTGCGCATCAAGGTATGGGCTGGGAAGAATTTACCAACTCTGTGATCTCAGCAGTCAATGAGCAGGCCCAGGGAGTGGTGTTTATGCTTTGGGGCAGTTACGCCCACAAAAAGGGTCGCGGTATTGATCATCAAAAACATCGGGTGCTGGAAGCGCCGCATCCATCACCCCTGAGCGCCTATCGCGGTTTTTTTGGTTGCCAACATTTTTCCCGGGCCAATCAATGGCTGGGTGACAAGGGTCTTGGCGCTATTGACTGGGCGCTTCCCCAGCGCTCGTGATTTTTCTCTTTTTGGCTTTGTGAAACGGCCAGCGCCTGAGCGCCACCTCAGATGACCAAATGCCTTTTCTACTTGGTGCAAATATTGAAGATGGGCTGGAGATATTTGATCTCTCCACTGACGAGCATAATAGGACGATGCTCGCTTGCAATCTGTTGCTGGCTGTCATCGCATTGGGAGGTCGAAACCGACAGAGGTGTGATGACAAAAGACCTAATCGGGCACAGGCAGAATCTGATTGATGAAAAACGCTTCATTGGTAGCCGGCAGCTGCACGCAATCACATACTCAAATAAGCCTCCCGTACTTTCTCTTCACTGAGCAACTCACTATTAGAGCTCTCCCGTGATTCGTTGGCCTATGATCTTCACCAACGGTCAAGCTGAAGGCCGTGCTGATTGAGATAGTCGCCATGCTCTTTCAGGTATTCATCAACCCATATTGAGTAGTCGTTTTTCTCATCGTCAAAAGGCACCGCCTTATAACGCGCTACTTCGATGGCGGTCTCACCCCAATTCATAATCCATAGGACAACCGTGCCCCCGGGGGCGAGCCCCAGAACCAGCGTGTCACGTGGCATGTTGACGGTCTTGCCTTTTCTCTGAACCGGAGCAGGTTGCTCCATACGCTCACGCAAGGCTTCCGGGTCGGGTATGTGGATAAGTCTGGCGTAAGACTGCTGTTCGGCAAGTGAAAACCAACTGATGTAAATATAGTCGGGCATGGGTTCCAGCTCGGGACCGTTACTCAACCCCGGACTATTCCAACAGCAAGTGGTGATGCCTACTGGCCACCACCAGGCTCGCTCGCCGGACGCCTCCAATTCCAGAGATTTTCCCCAGACATCGTAGTGCCGGGGCGCGATGACCTGGAGCTGATACGTTACAGGGCGATCCCATTTGGGAGTGCTCGCTATGGAGCAGCCGCCCGACAACGCACTCATAAAGAGTATCGTTGCAAACATCACGAACCTCTTCATCATTTGAGCCCCCTGTTTGGATGGATGTTTCACACGCCACCGGGTGCGGGTTTGAATGGGAAAAGTGGTCCGGCGGTCTGATAATGGGCCGAGTGGTGAATGTAGCGTTGGCGAAGTAAGGCTTCTTCTTTGGGCATTAATTGCAGTGGATGACCTTCGTTGATGTGATGGGTGATCTGGGTGGCGATGGGTTTCAGTTCGTCGGGCAGGGCATATTCCTCCAAGGCAGGGTTCAATGTGTCAAACGGCACACCCGCATCTTTCGCCAACCGATACATTTGCCGCAGGGCTACACGGGAATATTTGGCTTGTACTCGCCGGTCCAGCCAGAGTTGGAACTGCAATTCGACTTCGCTTTCTTTTAGCCTCCGCCGGTAGGCTTCTTCAACCGTTAACGTGGCTTCAGGGTTATTTGGCCCCAGCCAACCTTGATCAATCAACTGCCTGCGCTCCATCAGTACTGTTGCGTACTCATAGCTTTCTCTGGGGTGGCGGCCGAGGAACTTACGGGACTGGACTACTTTAATGTGTTCGTGGAAATTTTCGGGGTAGCCACCGCCAATGTCGGAGTGCGCCCCGGGCAGCACCCACGCGCGCCGGTAGAAAACCATCTTTACCATCGGTCAAGCTGAAGGCCGTGCTCCTTGAGATAGGAGCCATTATCCGATAAATAGCGTTCAGTTCTCTTCTCATAATACTCAGGGTGAGTGTCTATTTTGACTGCTTTATAGCGTCCCACTTCGATGGCGGTTTCACCCCAATTCATAATCCATAGGACGACTGTGCCACCAGGAGCAAGCCCCAGAACCAAGTTGTATCGGGGTAAGTTGTGTAGTTTTCCCCACTTGTATACAGGTGCTGGCTGCTCCATTCGCTCGCGCAAGGCATCCGGGTCAAGGATGTGGATCAGCCGGGTATAGGATTGCTGTTCGGCAAAGGAAAACCACGTTACGTGGATATAATCGGGCATGGGTTCCAGTTCGCCCTCCCCTGTTCCTGGACTTTTCCAGCAACAGCCGGTGATGCCAACCGGCCACCACCAAGCTCGCTCACCTGTCGCTTCAAACTGTAATGTCTTGACCCAGGCGTCGTAATGGCGTGGGACAGCCACTCGAACATCGTACGTAACCGGGTAATCCCATTTGGGAGTGCCCGCTAGAGTGCAGCCACCTGACAGGGCACTTGTGCAGAGTACTGTTGCAAGCATTACGAGCTTTCTGATCATTTGAAGCCCCTATTTGGATACACGCCCCGCACGCCACCGGGTGCGGGTTTGAATGGAAAAAGTGGTCCGGCGGTCTGATAATGGGCCGAGTGGTGGATGTAGCGTTGGCGAAGCAGAGCTTCTTCCTGCATAGACAATTGCAGTGGCTGACCTTCGTTGATGTGACAAGTGATCTGGGTGGCGATGGGTTGGAGTTCGTCGGGCAGGGCATATTCCTCCAAGGCAGGGTTCAATGTGTCAAACGGCACCCCCGCATCTTTTGCCAGCCGATACATTTGCCGCAGGGCTACACGGGAATACTCGGCCTGTACTCGCCGGTCCAGCCAGAGTTGGAACTGCAATTCGACTTCGCCTTCTTTTAGCCTCCGCCGGTAGGCTTCTTCAACCGTTAACGTGGCTTCAGGGTTATTTGGCCCCAGCCAACCTTGATCAATCAACTGCCTGCGCTCCATCAGTACTGTTGCGTACTCATAGCTTTCTCTGGGGTGGCGGCCGAGGAACTTACGGGACTGGACTACTTTAATGTGTTCGTGGAAATTTTCGGGGTAGCCACCGCCAATGTCGGAGTGCGCCCCGGGCAGCACCCACGCGCGCCGGTAGAAAACCATCTTTACCATCGGTCAAGCTGAAGGCCGTGCTCCTTGAGATAGGAGCCATTATCCGATAAATAGCGTTCAGTTCTCTTCTCATAATACTCAGGGTGAGTGTCTATTTTGACTGCTTTATAGCGTCCCACTTCGATGGCGGTTTCACCCCAATTCATAATCCATAGGACGACTGTGCCACCAGGAGCAAGCCCCAGAACCAAGTCATATCGGGGCAAGTTATGTAGTTTGCCCCACTTGTGCACGGGTGCGGGTTGTTCCATGCGCTCGCGCAAGGCATCCGGGTCAGGGATGTGGATCAGCCGGGTATAGGATTGCTGTTCGGCAAAGGAAAACCAGGTTACGTGGATATAATCGGGCATGGGTTCCAGTTCGCCACCGCCTCTCCCCAGATCTTTCCAGCAACAATTGGTGATGCCAACCGGCCACCACCAGGCTCGCTCACCTGTCGCTTCAAACCGTAATCTTTTGACCCAGGCGTCGTAATGACGTGGGACAGCTACTCGAACGCCGTACGTTACAGGGCGATCCCATTTGGGAGTGCTCGCCACGGAGCAGCCACTTAACAGTAGGCTCGTGCAGATTACTGTTACAAGCACTACGAGTCTTCTCATCATTTGAGTCCCCTGTTTGGATGGATGTTCCGCATGCCACCGGGTGCGGGTTTGAATGGAAAAAGTGGTCCGGCGGTCTGATAATGGGCCGAGTGATGAATGTAGCGTTGGCGAAGTAAGGCTTCTTCTTTGGGCATTAATTGCAGTGGATGACCTTCGTTGATGTGACGGGTGATCTGGGCAGCTATAGATTGGAGTTCATCCGGCAAGATGATATCCGGATCGGCAGGGTCTACCGGGTCAAGTGGCACACCCGCATCTTTCGCCAACCGATACATTTGCCGCAGGGCTACACGGGAATACTCGGCCTGTACTCGCCGGTCCAGCCAGAGTTGGAACTGCAATTCGACTTCGCCTTCTTTTAGCCTCCGCCGGTAGGCTTCTTCAACCGTTAACGTGGCTTCAGGGTTATTTGGCCCCAGCCAACCTTGATCAATCAGCTGCCTGCGCTCCATCAGTACTGTTGCGTACTCATAGCTTTCTCTGGGGTGGTGGCCGAGGAACTTACGGGACTGGACTACTTTAATGTGTTCGTGGAAATTTTCGGGGTAGCCACCGCCAATGTCGGAGTGCGCCCCGGGCAGTACCCACTCGTTAAAATGACCCGGCAGGCTGCCATCCGGCCCGCGCAGGCTGTTGAGAGAGAAGTTGTAACGCCATTCGTCCCGGGCGGTCAGGTGTACGGCTCTCTGAGCCGCGTCGGGGGTGATATTTACACGCACGTCACCATTGTTGGCATTGTGAGCTGAAAAGTCGCCACTCCGCACGTCTACAACTGCTGCGACGGTATCAAACAGCCCCAAGAAACGAATGGTGACGTTTTTTGGCCAGGCAATGCCCTGCTCCTGAAATGCTTGGCCCAACGCACCACCAACGCCATCCTGCACTTCGTTCACAAAATGCCGGGCGGTGGCCGCGCCCCGGC
>Ga0314774_1000030_pt1 | contig 133752 bp, 106 predicted proteins | sample MetaGCBIA2018_FD_204515 | JGI IMG/M metagenome (GOLD analysis project Ga0314774, IMG submission 204515) | Cryopeg brine microbial communities from Beaufort Sea near Barrow, Alaska, United States - CBIA 2018 | ecosystem: Environmental > Aquatic > Marine > Coastal | place: USA: Alaska... | reverse complement strand
GTCTTAAAGAAGCTGGCGATCATTTCTATCAGCACGATCCTGCACGAGAACTGTACAAGAAAATTTCGACCATCGAAAAAGGCCGTATATTTATCGGCGTTACCTTTCCGACGACGCCTAACGTTCCGCACCAGTGTGGCATTGCGCCGATGGAAACCACCCTGATGCTCGATGAATTTTTGCGCAAGCGAGGCGTAAGAGATCAGATAGAGATCGTTTACACGTATCCGACTGTCTCACAACTTGTCCGTAACTGTTTGTTCTTGCAGAAAGATACAGGTGCAGTTCTGCCGTCTATTTTCGATTCAAAAGACATTAAACACAAACGCGGTTTCACCCTTGCAAGCGTTGACCCCGAGCGTAAGGTGGCCATTTCCGAGGAAGGGGAAGAAGAAGATTTTGATATTCTGATGCAGACCCCGCCTATTCGAGCCGTAGATGCGGTTATTAATTCGGGTGCCTCTCAGGCTTCCAACAACGAAGGATGGTTGCCAACAGATCGCCATTCGCTGCAACTTGAAGGCTATGAAAACGTGTTCGTAATGGGCGACACGGTCGATCTGCCCATCAGCAAGGCAGGTGGAAGCTGCCATAACCAGTCGCCGGTAATCTGCAACAACATTGCTGGCCTGATGCGGTTTGGTGAAACCCCGGCCGAATACGATGGAAGGGTGCAGGCCATCGCCCAAATGGGTATGGATGTAGGTATGCCGCTTTGGTACGACTACGATGTAGATGTCATACCAACGCCACCAACCAAAATCGGCGGGCTAATGCGTAAGGGATTTAACCGAGGCATTTATTGGTCTGTCGCCCGTGGGCTGGTTTGACGAGGAGAGCAAAAATGAACGACGAATCCACAACAGTTGCAGCACCTCAGTCGCTTGAGCAATTACTGAAAACGTCGCCGGAATTGCAAGACCAGGCAACACTGGACGGTCTATCGGATCTAATCACGAAAGCAGCGCCGATAATACAGGGGCGGCGGCTGCACAACATAATTGATTTGCTCGCAGCGACCTCCGACGTTATCGAAATGGCGGATGATAATATGGTGCAAAAGTTGATGGCACTCTATGAAGAGGGCATTGGCGGTGCCTGGGCTATCAGCAACGCTCTGAGATATGCAGCAGTCCAGGCTGCTCATGACGAAACCCCGCCGACAATCTGGCAAAGCCTGCGGCGGTTAAGCAAAGACGAAGACGCCCGCCGAGGCTTAAGTATGGCTATAAACCTGGCTGCTGAGCTCGGAAGACAGGCCAAGGCTGCTAACGGGCCGATGCCGGAGGATTGAATGTTTCTGCTCGTCGACGAGCTTGAGTGTATTTTTATGTAGCGCCTAACGCTATGATATTAATAAAATAATAAACGCGTAGACTCTTTCCCGCAATGACACTCAATGGGATGGGTTTACATGACGCGTTTGTTTTTTCGTGTCCATGATTGCTGCCAGCGTCTTGCCGCTGGCAGCATGTTTTGATGGTTCCGGCTCATCAGGCAATGGCGCGGCGGCGGGTAACCCGGAAGCACCCGAGTTATGTCAGCATAACGACAGAATGGAATGTCTTTGTGAATAGCCGTTAACCACCGATCCAAGGCATCTTTCAGAATCCGGTTTGCAAGAACCGGAGACGGTGGGGCACCTTATGACAGCATCGTGTCTCTGGCTTGCGCGTTTCTACGGCTACCGATGTGAATTGTCAGCAGCCCCTAGGCTCCATCAAAATGAGTCGCGCTGCATCAAGATTCATTGCAACTCGTCACTTGGGCGTGAACGGTGCCGCTGGCCACTCGGGCGCTGATGGCCTGGCCGGCTTCAAGCTGCCCGGCATGCCGCACAATCTTGCCCTGGTCGTCTTTTACAATGGCGTAGCCCCGCCCCAGAGTGGCCAAGGGGCTCACCAGATTCAGGGTTTGCGCTGCGTAATCCAGTTGCCCACGGCGGATTTTAAGCGCTTGCTCAATGGCCAGATTCAAGCCTGTTGTTGCCCGCAACACACGTTCGCTGGCGCTGGCCAGTTGCCTGCTAGGTGATTGCATGGTCAGGCGCTGCTGCAAATGGTCGGTACGCATGTGCAAGCGCTGGGTTATCTGAGCGATTGCGCGGCTCAGGCGCACATCCAGCCCATCCAGGCGCTGCGCTTTTTCCTGCAGGCTACGGCGCGGATCTTTTAATCGCGTGGAAAGCTGCAACAGTCTGTTTTCAAGCGCCGTGTGTTGGCGCCCCACTGCAGCCTGCAGGCGTTCGCTGATGGCCTGTAATTGACGTAACCAGATGCTCTGGTCTGGCGATATTTTTTCCGCCGCTGCTGACGGTGTCGGCGCCCGCAAATCCGCTACGTAATCGGCAATGGTGGTGTCTACCTCGTGCCCCACGGCGCTGACGGTGGCAATAGGGCAGGCGGCAATGGCGCGGGCTACGGCTTCTTCGTTAAAGCACCACAAATCTTCCAACGAACCGCCGCCGCGGCCAATAATCAGCACGTCCGCGCGATTGTGGGCGACAGCCCGGCCGATGGCAGCGACTATGTCTGCGGTTGCCGCCTGGCCTTGCACCGCGGTTGGGTAAAGTGTGACTGGAATGCCCGGGCAACGCCGAGCCAGCACCGTGAGTATGTCGTGAATCGCAGCACCCGTTGGGGAGGTAACCACGCCAATATGCCGGGGCAGGGCGGGTATGGGTTTTTTGCGCTCGGTGCTAAACAGGCCCTCGTTAAAGAGCTTTAATTTTAACGCTTCAAACGCTTGCTGTAGGGCGCCCGCGCCGGCTGGCTCCAGGTGCTCGACAATAATCTGGAAGTCGCCGCGGTTCTCGTACAAGGTCACTTTGCCGCGAATTCGCACCAGTTCGCCTTCTTTTGGCGCCGGGCGAACCCGCTGATTGGCGCCGCGGAACATGGCACAACGAATCTGGCAGTTACTATCCTTCAAAGAAAAGTACCAGTGCCCGGAAGAAGGGCGTGAAAACCCCGACAATTCGCCTTCAACCCAAACCTGCATGAAGCTGGTTTCCAGCAGGTGACGGGCCTGATGATTCAGCTCACTAACGCTGAGCGCCCGCGACCGGGTGTCCTGAAAGGCATCATTCACCAAAAAATCCCCATATTTTTATACGCAATAGCCGAATAAATTGAATGTAAACTGATTAAAATTCAGATACATGCAACCTTTGGTGAGAAACTGTGCGGTTTACTGGGCTGCAACAGATCTTTATAATAACGCGATTAAGAATTCTACTTTGCAGCGGCACTTTTTTATGCCCTTGCCAAGGTTTAAATTTAGCACGTTCAAAAGGCCGATCCCAATGCTGCGAATTGCCGAAGAAGCTCTCACATTTGATGACGTACTGTTGGTGCCCGGTTACTCCGAGGTTCTGCCCCACGAAGCGGATCTTCGCACACGCCTGACACGAACCATCACACTGAATGTCCCGCTGGTGTCGGCGGCCATGGATACAGTGACAGACGCAGAGCTGGCGATTGCCATGGCCCAAGAAGGCGGCATCGGCATTATGCACAAAAATATGAGCCCGGAGCAGCAGGCCGCCGCAGTGCGTAAGGTGAAGAAGTTTGAAAGCGGCGTGGTAAAAGACCCTATTACGGTCAAACCCGAGAACACCGTACGTGAGTTGGTCGAAATTACCATGGCCAATAATATTTCCGGCCTGCCGGTAGTAGACGGCAGCGAGCTAGTGGGCATTGTTACGGGTCGCGATATCCGCTTTGAGAGCAGCATGGACACGCTTGTGCGTGACATCATGACGCCCAAAGAAAAGCTGGTTACGGTGAAAGAAGGCGCCGATCTGGAATCGGTGAAAGAACTCCTGCACCGCCACCGCATCGAGAAAATCCTGGTGGTAAACGATAATTTCCAGCTACGCGGCTTGGTTACAGCAAAAGACATTCAGAAGTCCAAAGACTACCCGCTGGCGAGTAAAGACGACCAGGGCCGCCTGCGTGTTGGCGCGGCCGTCGGCACCGGCGGCGACACCGAAGCCCGCGTGATAGCTCTGGCGGAAGCCGGTGTTGACGTAATTGTGGTGGATACGGCTCACGGCCATTCCCGCGGTGTGCTTGATCGTGTGCGCTGGATTAAGGAACATTACCCCGAACTGCAGGTGATTGGCGGCAATATCGCCACAGCTGAGGCTGCCCTTGCCCTGGTTGACGCCGGAGCAGATGCGGTGAAGGTGGGTATCGGCCCGGGTTCCATCTGTACCACCCGCATTGTAGCCGGTGTGGGCGTGCCGCAGATTTCAGCGGTGTCCAGCGTGGCTGAGGCCCTGAAAAACAGTGACGTTCCGCTGATTGCCGACGGTGGTTTGCGCTTCTCCGGTGATATCGCCAAGGCTATTGCGGCCGGCGCCCACTGTGTGATGATCGGCAGCCTGCTGGCCGGCACCGACGAAGCCCCGGGTGAAATCGAGCTGTTCCAGGGCCGCAGTTATAAGGCCTATCGGGGCATGGGTTCAATCGGCGCCATGGGCCAGGGTTCCAGCGACCGTTATTTTCAGGATGCCAGCAAAGGCATAGAAAAGCTGGTTCCGGAAGGTATTGAAGGCCGCGTCGCTTGTAAGGGCCCGATGCGCAACATTATTCATCAGCTGATGGGCGGCCTGCGCGCTGCGATGGGTTACACCGGCAGTGCCACCATAACCGATATGCGCAACAAGCCTCGGTTTGTGCGCATCACCGGTGCCGGTATGCGCGAGAGTCACGTTCACGATGTGACCATCACCAAAGAAGCACCGAACTACCGCGTGAGCTGATCACAGGTTTTTTTATGCGGCCCCATTGTTGGGGCCGCATTGCTAATTTCCCCGAGGATTCCATGGCCCACGACATTCACGATCACCGCATCCTGATTCTAGATTTCGGTTCCCAGTACACCCAGCTGATTGCCCGCCGGGTTCGGGACATCGGCGTTTATTGCGAAGTGCGCGCTTTTGACATCAGTACTGAAGAGCTTGAAGCCTTCAATCCCAAGGGCATTCTGCTGGCCGGTGGTCCTGAGTCGGTCACCGAGCTGAGTGGCCCGCGCGCGCCTGACGGCCTGTTTGATCGTGGTATTCCTGTATTGGGTATTTGCTACGGCATGCAAACCATGGCCGAGCAGTTGGGCGGCCGGGTGGCGAGTTCGGAAAAGCGCGAGTTTGGCTACGCCCAAGTAAAAGTGCGCGCTAAAGGCCCGTTGCTGCAAGACATCACCGACCACTTGACTGTGACCGGCGAATCGCTGCTGGACGTGTGGATGAGCCACGGCGACAAAGTGGTTGCCATGCCCGAAGGTTTCGAACTTCTGGCATCCACCGAAAGCGCACCTATTGCAGCCATGCAAGATCTGTCGCGCCATCTTTACGGCCTGCAGTTCCATCCGGAAGTGACTCATACCTTGCAGGGTAAGCGCATTCTGGAACACTTCGTGATGAACATCTGCGGCTGCGAAGCGTTATGGACTCCGGCCAAAATTGTCGACGACGCCGTGCAAAAAATTCGCGAACAGGTCGGCACCGACAAAGTGCTGCTGGGCCTGTCTGGCGGCGTAGATTCCTCGGTGACCGCCGCGCTGCTGCACAAAGCCATTGGCGATCAGCTAACCTGCGTGTTTGTTGATAACGGCCTGCTGCGCCTGAATGAAGGCGACCAGGTGATGGACATGTTCGGCAGCAGCATGGGCGTAAAAGTCATTCGCGCCGACGCCGAGGAACGCTTCCTGACTAACCTCAAAGGCGTCAGTGACCCCGAACAAAAGCGTAAAGTGATCGGTAACACATTCATCGACGTGTTCGATGAAGAAGCTACCCGCATTCAGAATGTGCACTGGCTGGCCCAAGGCACTATTTATCCGGACGTGATCGAATCGGCTGCGTCCAAAACCGGCAAGTCCCACGTGATCAAATCTCACCACAATGTGGGTGGCTTGCCGGAAACCATGAAACTGAAGTTGGTAGAGCCGTTGCGCGAACTGTTCAAAGACGAAGTGCGTCGCATCGGTCTTGAACTTGGCCTGCCTTACGATATGGTGTATCGCCATCCGTTCCCGGGCCCGGGCCTGGGTGTGCGCATTCTCGGCGAAGTGAAAAAAGACTACGCCGACATCTTGCGCCGCGCCGATGCCATCTTCCTGGAAGAGCTGCACCGCGCCGATTATTACCACAAAACCAGCCAGGCCTTTGCGGTCTTTCTGCCGGTGAAATCGGTAGGCGTAGTAGGCGACGCCCGCCGATACGAATGGGTGATCGCGCTGCGCGCTGTAGAAACCATCGATTTCATGACCGCACGTTGGGCGCATTTGCCGTACGAACTGCTGGAAACTGTGTCTAACCGTATTATTAATGAAATCAGCGGCGTATCACGGGTAACTTACGATGTGTCGTCGAAGCCGCCGGCGACCATCGAATGGGAGTAGGTGGACGACCGGCTTTGATCGATACAAATAAATAGTAAAAGCCACCAAGCTCAGCATTACGCTGGGCTTGGTGGCTTTTACAGAGCTCAAAATTCGCCAGTAGTGCTGGAATCGATTAGAGTATTCAAATCGAACGATATTGAGGCAGCAACGATGGATGCACTTTCGGCCAATGAGGCAAAAACTCACTTTGGCGATCTTCTTTTAAAAGCTCAGCGGTCGCCGGTTCAAATCAACAAGAACGGTAAGCCGGTAGCAGTGATTATCTCAGTAGAGGAGTATGAGGGTATCGAAGCGCTCAAGTTACGATTTTTGCAAGGCAGAGTGGAACAGGCCGAAGCAGATATTGATGCAGATAAGCTGGTTGATGGTGAGTCGTTTTTCGACGAATTGGATGCAGGCCATTTCGATTGATGACAGGTTATCGCTTAACCCTGGATGCGAGATCGGACTTGGTTCAAATACGCACGTACACACTAAAGCAATGGGGAAAGGCTCAATCCCAAAAATACTTCGCACAACTGCGCAAAACCATACGCATGCTTTCTGACAATCATGCCATGGGCAAGCGTCAACAAGATGTTGGGCTGAATGTTTTGAGTTTTCCTTATAGCAGTCACGTCATCTATTACGTTGTAAGTAGGCAGCAGTTGGTAGTATTTGCGGTACTTCATAAGCGCATGGTCCCGCTCAATCATATAGGCGAGCGCGAGATGACGCAGTCGGATACTTGAGGTGGCGGTTCCCAGAGCTTAGACCCTCGGCGCGACGAATGGGTGACCGCCCTGTGTAAGCTGGAAGCCGCTCCAATTGAGTGATAATTGAGAGTGCCCACGCTGCGGACTATCGAGGCAGCACTCTTTGCCCTCGCCACATTTACTTTCAATGCCGCAACTGCTTCTTCGAGATGACCCCCGCGTTTTCAGATAGTTAAGTGTTTTTTCTTAAGTCGCCGCTGCACCAAATTTTCTATGGCGACATGAACGGTACAATGGTTTGAAAACCTGAGATGGGGGTTTTATTTTGTCGATAATTGAATTGCAAAAAGAAGACTTGGCTGCTTTGTCCGATACACTGCTTGAAGAGCTTGTCGCACGTTTATGTGAAGCCGAACTCGCTACACGCAGCGGTAAGCTCAGGGACGTTATGTGGTCAGGTTCGATCAAAGCACCTGATGGCGGTGTCGACGTTCGAGTCACGATTTCAAGCGGGGAATTCGATGGTGATTTTGTGCCCCGTCTCGATACCGTCTTTCAGGCCAAGGCAAAGTCTATGCAGCCTGCTGAGATACGCGACGAAATGCTAGAAAATGGCACACCATCTCCCATTGTGAAGGAACTTGTCGAAGCTGGAGGAGCTTACATAATAGCTTCAACAGAGGATTGCTCCCCTCGGACCTATGCTAGACGCATTGAAGCAATGCGCAGAGCTGTTGAGTCACTGCCAGAGGCCGGTTCACTTCAACTTGATTTCTATGACCGGTCACGACTTCATCGCTGGTTGCGTCAGTATCCGTCAGTTCACGTTTGGCTGAGGGGGGCTCTCGGACGGCCCTTATCTGGTTGGCATGCCTTCGGCAGGTGGAGTGCCACGCCGACTGATGCCGATGACACTTTGATATTGGAAGAAGGTGTAACAGTCAACGTACCTTCAACTGGGAAAAATGGTCTTACTCTAGAAGAAGCTCTTCCTGTAGTTCGGCACCTTATTTCGTCGTCTGGGAAGCCGATTAGAATTACAGGCCTGTCTGGCGTAGGTAAGTCGCGGTTTGTCCAAGCGTTATTTGAAGAAGGTGTTGGCGAAGGTGCACTAGATCGAACCTCGGTAATCTATACTGACATCGGGGATCAACCGGAACCATCGGCTCGTGCCATGATTGATACGCTTCTTGCGCAGGACTCGTCGCTTACGGTCGTTTTGGACAATTGCGCATCCGACCTTCATAACTCACTTTCTGCCCGTCTTCGCGCAAAAACAAATTCCGTGAAGCTCATTACGGTCGAATATGACATCCGCGAAGACAAATCGCAGACGACCGAAGTTGTACAAATTGAAGCGCATGGGCCGAAGATCGCTGAAACACTGCTCCTGCGGCGTCACCCCGAACTGGGACAATTTAACGCTGCAAAAATTGCCGAATTCTCGGAAGGCAATGCTCGGCTAGCGCTAGCAATCGCTGAGTCCGCGCCGGTTGACGGTACATTGTCGAAGCTCACTGACGAACAACTGTTCAATCGTTTGTTTTTCCAGCGACACGATCTTGACGCAGGACTCAAGGAACGGGCGGAAGCGCTATCACTTGTTTATTCATTTTCGGTTAATAGTGATGAGGAAGGAGTGGACGAACTCAGCCTTCTGGGTGAACTCTGCGAACATAGCCGGCTGCGCATGCACAGAGCGGCCCAGACACTCGTTGAACGCCAAGTGGCGCAACAAAGATCTCGTTGGAGAGCCGTTTTACCTCACGCGGTTGCGAACCGCTTAGCGACTGAGGCGCTCAATAAGATACCGGTCGAACTTCTCGTAGACGTATTTGAGCGCCGCGCCAGTTCACGCCTTCTCAAGTCCTTTGGGCGGCGATTGGGTTTTCTACACGAACACCCAGTTGCAATCGAAATTGTGACCCGCTGGGTGTCCGAAGGCGGGCTGTTGTCCGACCTGATGCGGCTCAATGAACATGGTCAGAAGTTGTTCTTGCATATTGCGCCGGTAGTCCCAGAGCGCACGTTGGATTTAATAGAACGCAGTTTGACGGGTACCGAAGTCCTCACCGACCTCAAGCCTACGAATTTTTTTAGGTCAGTCGTCCTCAATCTGCTAGTCGGGATAGCCTATTACCCTGATCACTTTGAACGGGCCGTGGAAGTTTTATTGAAAATTGCCGAACATGAAGACCCAAAAAACAACTATGACAGCGTACGCGGGAAGCTTGAAGGATTGTTTCAGATCCACCTATCCGGGACCCACGCAACGTTGAAGCAGCGCGCCTCGATCGTCGAGGATTGTTTCAGTGCCAATAGTCATTTACGGCAGGAAATTGGCCTTAAGCTGTTAGACTCGGCATTGGAGGCGTGCCGATGGACTGGCCTCAACACCTTCGAATTTGGTGCGCGCCCTAGAGACTTCGGATATAACCCGAATTTCACTGAGCGTCTCGAATGGTTAAAGCGCTTTCTGGGGATCGCGTTCAAAGCCGCCAGCTCTGGACGGCCAAAATTGGAAAGCTCGGCTCGTCACCTCATTGCTAGCAAGTTTCGCAGTCTTTGGCGGTACCCTGATCTTCGTTCCGACCTCTCTGAACACGCAGCAGAAATAAACAACGGTTTGCCATGGTTGGAAGGTTGGCGCGCCGTTCGTTCAACGCTCTATTTTGACTATAGAGACCCCATAGATACGCCAGATCGGCGAACGGCGAAAACGCACCTTGAACAACTGGAAGCCGATCTCGCCCCTCGAGACCTTATTTCTGAGATTGAAGCGCTAGTGGTCAATCCTGGTCATGATATCCGGTTATTTGAGGAAAAATTCGATAATTCGAGTCTTGAAAAACGCGAAGAAGCTTGCCTGAGACTAGAAAGCAGAGCATTTAAATACGGTGAAACCATCGGGGCAACACCGGCCCTGCTGGACGGTTTTGTTGCGAGGCTGTTCGAACAAAATTATGCGCCTTACCAAATGGCTTTTGGCCGCGGCTTAATGAGCGGTTCGGTAAAGCCGCGCGAAACTTGGTTGATGCTTTTGGGTGCATTACGCGCCCTCGACATAAAAACATTCAACTACGGAGTCTTGTCAGGGGCGCTCGAAGAGCTTTCAAAATCTGATAGGCCGCTCGTCGACAGTTTGCTGGACGAGGCTGCGTCAGACAACTTGCTAATGCCGATTATTGTGGGGCTTCACCCATATGCCGAATTCTCAAATGCTGACTTTGATCGTTGTTTGAATGTACTCGACAGTGTTGACGGCCACGCCAACGGCTTTGAGATCCTGCTCTGGCAGGACAGATTTCAGGACGTTGAATATGAAAAGTCGGTGAGTCTGGCTAAAAGCATTCTTCGAAAAGAGAACGGCGATTTCACGCTATTGGACGCAATGAGTATGCGCCTTCCCGACAAACCGACCGATGAAGACGTGATTGGCGGGGGGTTGCGCAAACTTGCACTTCAAGCGGCTGTGAGCTATTTGGCTAAAGACGATCTTCAGTCCGATGGCATGGGTGACCACAGGCTCACCAAAGTCCTGAACCATTGCTTGCCGTAAAGTGATTGCAACGAAGAAAAAGTCATGTTGCTTGACACATTATTTGATGATCAGAGTGGGGCAGTCAGATATCTCGATCAATATGGTGATGCCGTTGCCGAGATGGTGAAACACTTAATTGGGCCATTCTTGAGCCGTGCATTGCTTGAGGGTGATATGCAGGATTACTTGCGCTTTCGCGCATTTGAAGGCGGATCACACTCGAAGAACCCGCTTGAAGACGTCAGCCCAGTGGATTTGGTCAATTGGTGCCGCAATGCAGGTGACGAAAGGGCTTGGGCGCTGGTCTCCAATGCGATTGCTCCATTTGGATCTTGCCATGAAGGTGGAACGGTAGAGCTATCCGAGCAGGCAGTGGCTATTCTTCGAAATGCGCCTGAACCGGTGGATGTCCTCAAGGTGTACATTGAAGCCGTTAGCCCGATGAGTTGTTCTGGCAGCAGAGTCGACATTGTGGCGCGGCGCATTGCGGCTTTGGCTTGTTTAGATACTTCGCACTTAAGTAGCGTGGAAGCGCTTCTAACGACTGAGCTCCCACGCCTCCAAAAAATTGAGAGAGAAGCACGCGAACGGGAAACCAATCGAGATCGCGAAAGTGAGCAGCGTTTCGAATAGGTTATCTTGGCCAGAAAAGCCACCTGATAAGAAACCGACACAGCTGAGTCGGTTTTTTTGCCCGTTTGCCCAATCTCTGCAGCAGCGTTTTAAGCAGTCTAGTAAACTCCTGCAAGACCGGGCAGCGTCGCTGTGACACACTCACTCAGGCTGTTAGGCCAAAGCTCGGAAGACTGTCAGAGCGAAATAGAACTCGAGGGAACTGCATATGAAGAAACTCAAAATTATCCTGATCGGGTGTTGCCTGATCGTTATGGGCCTGGCCCTGCATTATGTGTTGCCGCGGGTTTCCGTTGTCGAGGTGGTCGGCGTTGAGGTTAAACGTACCGATGTCGAGGTTGGAACCCGAGATGTTTACATGATTCAAACCCGGGTGATCGGCGGCGACAAAGTCCGCGTGTTCCGCAACGAAGACTCATGGCTTTACTTTAAGCTCAACTCCGCGAATCTTCAGACGCAAGCGGCTGTCTTTGCCCGCGAAGAGAAGGGCACGGCAGTTGCTATTCGCTATTACGGCTGGCGTCTCCCGCTTCTGTCGATGTTCCCGAATGCGACGTCAGTCTGGCCTGTAGAGCCCGGTTACCGTCATATCCCGATTTTCAACATAGTTATATTGGTGTTCCTTTTCGGCTTGGCGTTTATAGTGCGCCGCGCATTTAAGCGAGCGTCCGGTAAGCTTACAGAACTGCGTGCCCGGCATGCGCCCGGGCGTGCGGACAATGTTCCCTCGTCTTCGTCCTCATCATCCTCAAAATCATCCCCGGCAAGCGATGCTGGTCACGATGAATGGCTGCAGAGCGACCAGCAAACGTCGAACCGGTCTGATAAGTCGGGGAGGGACGACTGAACGGATGCAAAAAACACCGGTTATCACGCGACATCCTCTGAACACAGGGGTTCTTGAGCTGCGGACCAGCGCAGCGCCGACAGACGGCGAATTATTCCGGATTGCGGAGCGTATCAACCCTAAGCGCAGCTTTCTTTTCGTATCCACCGTACTCGGGCGCCATATCCCCGTCAGACCGCGGGACCATTTTGATGCGGTTAACGGAATCGTCGATCAGATTCCCGATGCGCTGCTTGGCGGCCCTCTTTTGGTGATGGGTTACGCGGAGACGGCGGTGGGGATTGGAGCGGCTGCGGCTCGGCGCATCCGGGAGCGGCGGCCCGAAGCGGACCTGCTCTACCTGTCGACGACCCGGCACCCGGTTGCGGGTCGGGAATGGGTCAGCTTTTCGGAAGGGCACAGTCACGCTACCGCACATCATGTGATGGCGCCAACGTCGTGCGAGCTGTTAAGCGGGCCTGCAAGAACGCTTGTTCTTGTGGATGACGAAACAACCACCGGAAACACCTTTGCGGCTTTGTTCAAGGCGGTTCATGACGGCGGGGTAGACGTTAAACGTGTTCTACTTCTGACCCTGACCGACTGGTCTAACGGACGAGCCGCCCAAGCAATCGCGGAGCTCTGCCCTGGCATCCCGGTGGACGCGTTCTCTTTGGTTCGAGGGGAATGGCGGTGGGAGCAGGACGCGAAAGCAACGCTTCCGGCTGTTCCGGTGTGGGCCGGGGAAGCGACACTTCCAGCCTGGGTCCCGAGCTCGAACCTGAACTCTGTGCCGAATCCGCTGTCCAATGCTCCGCGGCTCGGGCTTCAGATGGAGCCGGCTGTCGAACCGATTGTTGAATCGAGAAGCAAACAGACAGCGCCCTTGATTCCGGCCGCTCTGCCGATGGTGGCCGCAGGCGACTCCGTTCTTGTGATCGGGACCGGCGAGCACGTTTGGGGCCCGATGCTGCTGGCGGAACGCCTTGAGCAGGAAGGGGCGGATGTAAAGTTCGTCGCAACGACTCGCTCGCCAATCCTCAACGGAGAGGTTATCCGGCATAAAGTGACGTTTCCAGACCATTACCGGGTGGGCGTACCGATGTATCTTCACAATGTCCCCGAACGCCCCAGCGCTCGAGTCATTATCATGACCGAAACAGGCGATGACGGAATCTGCCCCACGCTCCGGGCCTATCTCGGACGCGGACACATCATTAACGGAGCCGGCCAAGTGACGGAGTTCGAGACGTAATGGGCCAATGTATCTACTTGACGGATCTTGACGACACTCTTTTTCGATCATTTCACAAACACCCCCAGGGCGAGGCGTTAACGCGGGTAACCACCGCGACCAACGGCCACCATGGCCATATGAACCCGGCGCAGCAGGGCCTACTCTCGGCGCTGAGGGCAACCGGGGCGGTGATTCCGGTGACTGCCCGTAGCACCGACGCCTTCTCCCGAGTTCATCTCGATTTTGGCACCCGGCGCGCTATTCTGGCCAACGGGGCGGTGATTTTGAACGCCGAGGGCATTGCAGACCCTGACTGGCTCGCGCACACGGCGCACATTGGGCGCAGCGCAGAAGCGTTGCTGCGCGATATGTCCGGGCTTATCAGTGCGGAATTCGGCGCTGCAGCCCGCAGTTGGATCGTCGAAGAGTACGGCGCGCCGGTCTATTTCTGCGTGAAGATGAACGCGACCGGGGCGGAAGACGTTCGGAACGGTATCACCGCCGCAGCGGAGCTCCTCGCAAGCCGGTTCGATTTGTCCGGTCTGCAACAACACGCAAACGGCAATAATCTCTCGTTCACGCCAACAGGCATCTCAAAGCGGGAAGCCTGTCGGCATCTGATAGACGGCATCAAAGACGGCAGCGGGGCGCCGCTGATCGGCATTGGAGACAGCCTGACGGACCTTCCGTTCATGGGTCTCTGCGATTTCATCATGACCCCGTCCGGGTCGCAGATTGCAGGCCTGATGGCGAGAACGTCCGATGGGGATCTAACACCTTGAGCCGCCCATTGACGGATACCGAAAAGCGCCCTTTTTCAGGCAGCTATCTACCGGAAGACGTGGAATTTTTGTTGAAGCCGGTCGCGCTTGAACCCACCCCGGTGGAGGAGAAAGAGCGCCGAATTCAGGCCGGCGTGACCCATTACTCGGAAATGATCTCCGAGGAGCGGCGCCCAGATGCCCGTTACCTGTCGCTGTTCGAGGAGTCTTGTCGGCTTGGAGTGCCGCGGCTCGCCCGAGACATCCGTTCCCTGGCAGGGCAAATTCTTGATCTGGTCCAGCAGGGCCGGTCGAACCAGGAAATCACCTTGTGCAGCCTTGTTCGGGCCGGAGTACCTTACGGGGTTCTGCTTAAGCGCGATTTAGCCCGATTGGGCGCCGACGTCACCCATTTCGGAATCTCGATCATCCGCGATCGGGGCCTTGACGAGGCGGCCATGGGGGAAGTTCTTGCGCGGCGCCCTGTTGACGGGGTGATCTTCGTTGACGGGTGGACCGGCAAAGGGGCCATCACGGCGGAGTTGGCGGAGTCCTGGCGTGCGCTCACTGACCGGGAGCCAATGCTCGCTGTGATCGCCGACCCTTGCGGCCGTGCAAACCTCTGCGGATCCCGCGAGGACTGGCTGATCCCCTCCGGCATTCTTGGCGGTAACGTGTCCGGTCTTATCTCCCGCTCCATCCTCCGGTCTGACCTGATAGGGCCAGGGGACTATCACGGCTGCATCCTGCTGGATCACCTCGCTGATATTGACTTGTCGCGCTCGTTTGTCGATCGGGTGGATGTGGCGTTGTCGACGCTGGAAGCTCGGGTTGAGTTGGACCCAGAGGCGGACTCGTCCGCGGCTGCCCGGTTCCGCACAGAGGCGGACCGCACCGTTGCGGCGGTTGCCACGCGGTTCGGAGTGCAGAACCGCAACCGCATCAAGCCAGGCATTGCGGAGGCTACAAGGGCGGTTCTGCGGCGCCGGCCAGAATGCGTCCTGGTTCGATCGCTCAGCGAAGACCCAGACCTTGCAGCGCTCATTCATCTTTGCCGTCAGGACGGGGTCAATCTGATTGAGGCGCCTGACCTCACCGGCCCTTACCGGGCGATTACGCTCATCAGGGAAACTAAATGACTGACTTTGGGTCTCATATGTTTGCGGCTTATAAACTGGGGGCTACTCTCTACATGCCCGCCATACATCCGAAGGTGCCTGACATAGTGTCAGGGTTGGCACTGTCGCCAGCCTCATCGATTGTTCTTTGCCTGGAGGACGCGCTGCGTGAGGAGGACATTGAGAAAGGCATCCGAACCCTGACGGAACTGCTAAAGACCCGTCTTGGTAACATTGACAGCCGGCCGCAGGTTTTCATCCGGCCCCGGTCTTACGATATGGCGTGTCGGCTTCGGGCTATTGACGGCATTACCCAGATTGACGGTTTTGTTTTGCCGAAGGCGCGGCCTGAAACCGCCCCGGACTGGATTTCGCTGCTGTCAGGAACCACCCTGAAACTCATGCCAACGCTTGAGACACCGGAATTTTTCGATCCGGCCCGGCTGATTCAGTTTCGGGACCTACTGCTGAGTGCCGGACCTGACAGGATCGCCGCGGTCCGGATTGGTGGGAACGATCTTCTGGGTTCGATGGCGCTGCGCCGGGTGCGTGGCATGACGGCCTACGAGGGGCCGCTTGGCTGGTTTTTATCGATGGCGGCATCGATTCTGATCCCGGCCGGGATTCCCGTTTCCGCCCCGGTCTTTGACATCATTGAAGACACGGAGACGTTGCGCCGTGAGGTGGAACGCGATGTGCAAATGGGATTCGTCTCAAAAACAGCCATCCATCCAGCTCAGGTCCCGATCATTGAAGGTGCGTTCTCCGTATCGGAAGAGGACCTCCGTGCAGCCAGAGCAATCCTTGATCGGGACGCGAGTGCCGTGTTCCAAATTGGTGGCGTTATGTGCGAGCCTGCAACTCATGCCGCTTGGGCACGCCGCACATTGGCGCGGGCGGATCGGTTCGGGTGTCACTCGTTTGGGCAGGGCAGTTATAAGCGAGAGACTGGTACCGGCTGAAAATGTAAATTAGGATTCATTAAGGAATGGAAAATGCATTGCACAACAGATGCAGAAAATTGTACTGTTTTTCAAAGCCATAAAAGGAATTAAGAAATGAGTATTTCTCTATCGAAAGGCCAGGCGATCAGTCTGTCAAAAGATAATCCGGGACTGACCCGTGTTTTCATGGGGCTGGGCTGGGATCCGGTGAAAAGCAGCGGCGGCTTCCTGTCGAAGCTGTTTGGCGGTGGCGCCTCATCCATTGATCTGGACGCAAGCGTACTCGTTTTTGACAGCGCGAAGAATGAAATTGACAGAGTCTGTTTCACCAAACTCAAATCATCAAACGGCGCAATCACCCATGACGGCGACAACCTGACCGGTGAGGGCGATGGCGATGACGAAGTGATTCGGGTCGATCTGTCCCGTCTGGACGCAAAAGCTGCGCACCTGGTTTTCACCGTGAACAGCTTTCGCGGTCAAACTTTTAATGAAGTCGATAACGCAGTCGCCCGACTGGTCGACGACACCAATCAAAAAGAAATCTGCACTTACACTTTGCGCGAGCAAGGCGCACATACAGGCGTTGTTATGGCGTCTTTGTCAAAAGGCAGCGACGGGTGGAGCATGACGGCCCACGGAGTTCAAGCCACCGGCCGCACTGTCGACGACCTGGTCGGCGTTTCGAAATCTGTCATCTAACAGGAGCTTAACGATGTTGAACTGGTTAAAAGACAAAAGTAATGAAGCCCGCACCCGCCTGACTGCGGAAGTGTCGAAGTTCCGCAATCGCACCTTTATGGAGGCCGTTGTTGCCTCCTGTGCCCTGGTGGCGGCGGCGGATGGAACCGTATCCTCTGATGAGAAACAGAAGATGGCGGGGTACATGCGCAACTCGGATGAGCTCAAGCACTTCGCGATGACCGACGTGATTGCCTACTTTGAGAAGGTCGTCGGGAATTTTGATTTCGACGCGGCGATCGGTAAAGCCGAGGCGCTCAAAGTGGTCGGTCGCCTTCGTGATAACGAGGAACAAGCTCGCGTTATGGTTCGTGTTGCCTGCGCGATCGGTGCGTCAGATGGAACCTTTGATGACGATGAAAAGGCCGTAGTGCGCGAGATCTGTCTGGAGCTCGGGTTGAAACCCGCCGATTTCGATCTTTAATAGAGAATTCAACGAGGGCGGCTCATGCTGCCCTCAATTTTTTAAATAAACGGAATCATAAATGGACGGATTAACCACCTATCAGCTCGCTGTTATTGCGCTGGGTGCTATTTTTTTCGGGGTATGGCTTCTTGTTAAAGGGGGTGATATCACGATTGACTCAGCGGTACGCATTGCTGAAAGGTCTGGCCTTTCGAAGATGTTCATTGCGGCGACCATCGTTGCGTTTGGTACTTCGGCGCCGGAACTGTTTACATCGGTGAACGCAAACATCAGCGGCTTTTCAGGCATCGCGGTCGGAAACGTAATCGGGTCCAACATCGCTAACGTGTTGATGGTGGTTGGTATTTCGGCAATGATCGCCCCGGTCGTGTTTGACCGTAAAAAAGCTCGGGTCGACACCCTGGTGATGATTTTCGCCACCGGGGCTATGGCCGTTGCAGTCTGGGCCGAGCTTCTGCCCCGCTGGGCAGGTTTGGCAATGGTTTTCGCTATTGTTGCCTATGTAACCTATCAGTACAAAGCCAGTAAAATCGAAGTCGACGAAGACGACGAGGGCGAAGATGGGGTTCCCGGGAATCCTTTTGTTATGGTCACGATCGGAATTGTAACCCTTGTGATCGGGTCGGAAGTGCTCGTTCAGGGGGCGGTTGCTGGCGGATTCGCGCTGGGCGTTCCCGAAGCGGTAATCGGGATGACCGTGATTGCATTCGGCACCTCCCTGCCTGAGCTAACAGCCTGCGTGGCGGCGGCTCGTAAGGGTCAGTCGGATATGATCATTGGCGGAATTGTTGGATCGAATATTTTCAACATCCTGTCGGTGATGGCGATTACGGCAGTAGTGAAGCCGCTGGTGATCGATCCGCGGTTCGGCCAGTTTGACCTGTTGATCGTTCTTGCCGTAACGTTTGTGTTCGCGCTCTTCCTGCTGTTTGTCGGCCGAATTGGTCGGATTGCCGGTGGGGTTATGGCGGTCTCTTATCTGCTGTTCACCGTCGCTCAGTACAGCGGAGTGGCTGACGCATTCGTTGGGGTCGCGACCCCTTAATGTATAACTACGTATAACGATGCACAACGAGTTTGGTAGCAACCGGTAATATTTACCCGTCTGATTCGGGCGGGTTACAACTTACATTTCGCAAAGGAAAACGACATGGCAATTTCTCTTAGTAAAGGTGGCAACGTTTCGCTTTCTAAAGAGGCTCCGGGTCTCACTTCCATCCTGGTTGGTCTTGGCTGGGACCCGCGCGTTACTGACGGCACAGAATTTGACCTGGACGCGTCAGTATTTATCTGCGGTGAAAACGGCAAGGTGCGTTCCGACGAGGATTTCATTTTCTACAGAAATCTGAGCGGGCTTGGCGGCGCTGTTGAGCACCTTGGTGACAACCGCACCGGCGAAGGTGAAGGTGACGACGAGCAAGTCAAGATCGACCTGTCAAAAATCCCGGCGGACGTGAAAAAGCTGGTTTTCGTGGTGACGATTCACGAAGCCGAAAAGAAAAATCAGAACTTTGGCCAGGTTAGCAATGCGTTTATGCGCATTCTTAACCAGAACGGAGGCGCTGAACTTGCGAAGTACGACCTCTCCGAAGACTACTCAACCGAGACTGCTATGATTTTTGGTGAGATCTATCGGCATAACGAAGAGTGGAAAATGAAGGCAATTGGCGCCGGCTTCGCAGGCGGTCTAGGACCATTAGCCACGGCACACGGCGTGAACATCGGCTAGTTCGGGGGCGGGCCGCCATTTTGGTGGCCCGCACCGGTTTATTAAGGAGTTCCTGATGACTGTCCTGGGCCCTGGCGCAAACGCGCCCCTTACCTCGAATGACCTAACCGTTCTGATCCGCCATGGCACCATACCGGGTGCGGATATCGACGTGTCCGCTTTTTTGGTTACTGCGTCGGGCAAAGTTCGGTCAGATGCGGATATGTGTTTTTACGGGCAGCCGTCGGTTGCCGGCGGCGCTGTGGCGCTGTCGGGCTCCGAAAACGGAGAGGCCCGGTTTGCTTTGGGGCTTGGCCAAGTTCCAGCCGAGATAGAAAAGGTGGTGTTTACGGCCACGATTCACGAGAATCGGGCATCGTTCTCGAAAGTCCCGGAGATTACACTGGATGCGGGCGGAATACAGGGTGCCATTCCCTGCGCCGGCATGACAGAAACGGCGCTTATTCTGGCCGAACTTTATCAGCGCAACGGAGCCTGGAAATTCAGGGTCGTTGGGCAAGGGTTTAATGGAGGGCTGGCCGCGTTGGCGAAACACCTTGGCGTCGAAATTGCCGAGCCGGCTCCGCCTGTTCCGACTCCAACACCCGCACCCCCTCCAACCCCGGCGCCTGCTCCCATTTCAACTCCGGCTCCCATTTCAACGCCGACTCCTATTTCAACTCCGACTCCCTCGCCGTCAACAAGTTCGGTCAACCTCTCGAAAGTGAGTCTGACCAAGCAGAACAACACGGTCTCTTTGAAGAAAGAGGGCGGCCGTTTTGGAAAAATGCAGATCAACTTGAATTGGAACCAGAGCCAAACCCAGAAAAAAACCGGGTTTTTCTCGAAAGGCTCGGTCGCGATCGACCTTGACCTGGGCGCGTTCGTAGAAACGCGAGACGGTAAAAGACATGTGGTTCAGGCGCTTGGCAACGGCTTCGGTGACTTCCAGCAGGCGCCCTTTGTGCGACTGCTCGGGGATGATCGTACCGGCTCCGTCTCAGACGGAGAATGGCTTGAGATAAACGGGGACCGATGGGCCGACATCAAGCGCGTTCTTGTTTACGCATTCATTTACGAAGGGGTTCCGAACTGGAAGGAAACCGACGGAATTGTTCGAGTACTGGTTCCGGGGCAGCCAGAAGTCGAAATCCGGATGAACGAGTTCGAACAGGACGGCAGCATGTGCGCGGTGGTTGGCATAGACAATCACAACGGTCAGGTGCGCGTCTCCCGGCAGGTCACTTTCCACAGTGGCCATAAGGCTCTGGACAAACAGTACGACTGGGGATTTCGCTGGACCGCCGGTCGCAAATAATCGGCCGTTCGCTTAAACCCCCCAGAACAGTTCGCGTCGCCCCGCACATACCTCTCCAATGACCCGTGCCGGACAATCCGGTACGGGGCCATCCAATGCATTAAGCAAAAGTGCAGGCAGGTTGACGTTTGTCAGCCCTGTCATTCCGATGCCGCCGGAAGCGCGGGTATTCACTTCCATTAGCCTCTGCGTTCCGCTGGCATCTTCAATTGTTTGTAGGTTCAAGACTCCCGTCAACTTAAATGTCTGCGCGATCAGTCCGGCGAGCTCCTCCCCGTAGGAGTCGTGAAAGAGCATCTGCGAGGTCTTGGCTTTGACTCGGGTCACCGTTCCAAGTAAGTGTCCTTCATAACAGGAAAAATCAACACTTCGTTCCGGTCCCTCAAGGAACGGCATCAGCATCATCGGCTCTGGCTGCGATACAGTCGCGAGCAGGGCACGGAAGGCAACGTCGGACAAATCCAGCGTGGATAAGCCGGAGAGTGGGGTGTCGGGGGGCAGTTCATCATGGAGAATGCGAAATCCCGCCCCGTATATGCCAGCAGCGGGTTTCACGCAGAGGAGGCCTGGGTGATCGGGGAAGAGCCGGCCTTCTGCGCGTAGGCGCGCGTATCCTTCAGCACCCTCAAAGAGCCGGAATGGGGTGGTCGGTATTTCAGCCAACTGCATTCTTGCCAGAAGTGATGGTTTGTCTTCAATGAGTCTTATTGTGTGTGAGTCCGCGACAGTCAGAAGCCGAACCCCTTGGGCTTTGAACATGCCCTGGAATTCAGCCAGTTCATCGCGTCGTCGGTAAGGCACCACCAATTCTGCACCCTCCGCGAGCGCGATCTGAAGCAGCCAATTTGCATAAGCGTCAGGACTCATCAATCGGGCCTCGAACGGCTCTGGCAACAGCCGGTTCGCCGCGAGTGCGATCGGAGTATCTCGCCGCTCATGGGTCGCGATAACGTAGAGATCTGGCCGAGCGCGCCGCATCAGGTCAATGAGATCAGCCGTGCCGGAGATGTTGTGATTGAAGAGGATTCGCAAGAGGGCTTCCTATCTTTTAATGAGCGTCCAATACTGGCCCGAATTATGGGCGAGCATTATACCTAGGGGGTTGCGAGTAAGTCTTCCATCACAGGTTCAAGCTGGCTTTTCAAGCGCGACGATCAGGGTTACTTTCCGCTTCATGTCGTGTTTTATGCCATCTGCGTTAATCGCAGAATCTGAGTTATCATAATTCGCGATGATAATGTTTGAGCGGCGCAGTCTGGCAAACGGAGTCAATTTTGCCGAGTCACTGAATTTTTGAGCAACAAAAGCGTTCCAGGATAGTCAGAGGGCAGTCAAATGAGTGACGGCGATGCCAGTTGGAATACCTCCCCCGAAGATAAGGCCAAGAAAGAGTCCGATGACCAAGAATCTCGTGCCAGGGCTCAGGGTCGTGAGACTCGAGAACGAACACCTACCTCGAGCGAAAAGTCATTAGGTCCGAAAGAACGTGACTCAGTGGCCGAAAATCGAAAGTTGTCGTCGCTGGCTATTTATTCCGTCATCTGGCGTGAGGGTGAGGAAGAGTTACACCGTCCGAAAATATCGCTCTGGTGGTCCGGCGTAGCAGCGGGTATTGGAATTTCAACCTCGGTGTTGGCCGAAGGAATTATTCGCGCCAACATGGGTTCCGACCACCCCTACTTGACGTTATTTGAAAGCTTGGGCTACGCGTTCGGGTTTGTACTGGTCATTCTTTGTCGGCTTCAACTGTTCACCGAAAACACCATTACGGTGGTGTTACCGGTTTTGGCCGACCCCACTCGCAATCAGTTTTATAGCGCTGCAAGGCTCTGGGCAATCGTGCTGTCAGCCAACGTGTGTGGCACATTTCTAACCGCCGCTATAGCGGTCTACGGGAGCATCCTCACCGACGACACCCTCTTTGCAATACTAGAGATCTCGCGCCACTTGACGACGTTGACCCCCATGGAGACGTTTTTGCGCGGCATTCCCTCAGGCTTTTTCATAGCGGCCCTGGTGTGGATGCTGCCTTCGGCGAAGGGGTCGAGTGTACTGGTTATTATTATGTTCACCTGGCTAATTGCGGCGGGTGGCTTTACCCACGTGATTGCCGGATCGAATGAAATATTCACTCTGGTGCTCAATGGCGAAATGAATATCTTTACCGCGTTTACTCACCACATTGTACCGGTGCTCATCGGTAACATTCTGGGAGGTACAGGTTTGTTTGCCATGCTGGCCTATGGCCAGGTGCAGGAAGAAATGTGATACGGCGCAAGAAATAAGTGCTCGTTGAATAAGAATCACACTATTGGGCGGCGCGGATAGGTCTAAGTGTAGGATTAAAAAAGAAAATATTGAATTCTTGTTGAACGGAATTTTTCGGATTCCCACCAGGAGAATGTCATAAACACGATGGACATTAAATCTAACTCACGCACCTCGAACCTTCCGTTTAATGACCAGGATATGGAGTTGTTACGAGCGGAACTGTTTAGTGTCGAACAGCTAAAGCGCCACGCGGTTACACTGGTCGCGCACCATGGAATCGATCCGCGCCGGGGGCCGGACAAACTGCTGCCCAGATTAGCGGACAATGCGCGTGTGCTTTTTCTGGCTTACGACGTCGTGACCAAGGCCGTTATGCCCGGACACAGAACGGTACCGTCGGAAGCCTGGCTGCTCGACAATTTCTACCTCATCGAACAGCAGATTAATCTGGTGCGCCGGCATCTTCCCCGTGGTTACAGCCGGCAGTTACCGCGGCTGGCGGAGGGTCTTTCTGCCGGTTTTCCGCGCATTTATGATCTGGCCCTCGAACTGATTTCACATATGGACGGCCGGGTGGATCTTGACAACACCACCCAGTTTGCCGCCGCCTACCAGACCGAGGAACATCTGCAACTTGGCGAACTGTGGGCATTCCCGATCATGTTGCAGTTGGCGCTGCTGGAAAATCTTCGCCGTGTGGCGGTACGTATAGCGCGACGGCGTGAAGATCTCGATGCGGCCATCAGCTGGGCAGATCGTATGCTCGCAGTCGCTGAAAACGAACCCGCGCGCCTGGTGCATTTGCTGGCAGAGTTTGCCGAGGCCGACGTTCCGCTTACTGCCCCCTTCGTAGAAGAGTTCTACGCCAGACTGCAGATTCAGGGGCCGGCGCTGGCATTTGTACAGGCCTGGGTTGAGCAAAAGTTACACGAACAGGGTGTAACGGCAAGCCAGTTGTCGCAATCCGCGAGCCGAACAGCCGCCGCCAATCAGGTCAGCATCGCCAACAGCATCGGCAGTTTGCGTTTTATTGGTGCGACAGACTGGAACGATTTTGTCGAATCACTCAGCGTTGTCGAAAAGAGTTTGCGAGAAGATCCCTCAGCGACATACGCTGATCAGGATTTTGCTACCCGCGATCGTTATCGACACGTTATCGAGGACATCGCGAGAGTGAGCCCCCACAGCGAGTGGGAAGTGGCACGCGAAGCGATTGCTTTTGCTGAGCGGGCTGCAAAGCGATTCGGTACGGGTGATCGCAGCGCTCACGTTGGTTACTATCTGATTGATCACGGTCGCGACGGTCTTGAGCAGTCCGTTGGCTGTTGTTTGACCTGGAAAACACGGATCAGCCGGATGAGTCGGCGCCACCGCCTGTCGCTGTACCTCAGCCCAATTCTGCTGATTACCTTCGTGATGACAGTCATAACGCTACTTCCGTTTAATGAATTCGAACCCGGAAACTGGCGCTACTGGCTATTTGTTGCACTGGGCTTGATCGGCGGCTCAGCTATGGCCGTTGGTCTGGTAAATCGCGTGGTGACGACGTTTCTGCCGCCACGAGCATTACCACGTCTGGATTTTTCCAAGGGCATACCGGAAAGCGAACGCACCATGGTGGTCGTTCCTACGCTGATTAACCGAACGCAGGACGTTGATAATCTGCGTGACGCACTGGAAATCCGTTATCTTGGCAATCGAGATCGCAATCTATTTTTTGCATTACTGACGGATTTTCACGATTCGTCCTCGTGCACGTCGCCGAATGATGAACCGCTGCTTGAATACGCACGTTCTGCGATCAATACGCTCAATGCAACTTACAACGATGATCGTCCATGTATTTTCTATTTGTTTCATCGGCCTCGTGTGTGGAACTCGATCGAACAGATTTGGATGGGGCATGAACGCAAACGCGGCAAACTGGAACAGTTTAATGCTTTGTTGCGGGGAGAAGGGCAAACGGCATTTTCGGAAATAATTGGTGATTCGTCCATCCTGGAGTCAATCAAGTATGTCATTACCCTTGATACAGACACCCAGCTGCCACGTGACACCGCACGCGCACTGATTGGTAATATGGCGCACCCGCTCAACCGGCCGGTCTACGATGCCGGCAAAGGGCGCGTTGTAGAGGGCTATGCGATTTTGCAGCCGCGTGCCTCAATCAACTTCACCAGTGCAGGTCAGTCAAGATTTACCAAACTGTTTGCCGGCGAAGCGGGCATCGATCCTTACACCCGTGAAGTATCGGATGTTTATCAGGATATCTACGGCGAAGGATCTTTCGTCGGTAAAGGCATTTACGACGTGGATGCGTTTCGCCAGGCCGTTGATGGTCGGTTTCCAAACAATCTGATACTTAGCCACGACCTGCTGGAGGGCGGTTACGCGCGTTCGGCGTTGGTAACAGATGTCGATCTTATTGAAGAGCATCCGGCCGGTTATGCCCAGGAAACCAGCCGCAGGCACCGGTGGATACGTGGTGACTGGCAGCTTGCAGGTTGGTTGCTGCCGCACGTGCCCGGTCCGGGAACACAGCGGCAGCCAAACCCGCTTTCCACTTTATCGAAGTGGAAGATCGTCGACAATCTGCGCCGCAGCCTCGTGTCGCCGGCGTTGTTGGGGTTGCTGGCGGGTGGCTGGTGGCTGGGGCCGGGACCTGCGTGGTTTTGGTTTTCGCTGGTCGCCGGCATCGTCTTTATTCCCACGCTTTTGGGGATTTTGACTGAATTAATTCGTAAACCTGGCGAGCGTAACGGGCGGCATCATCTGATCCTGACCAGTCAATCTGCGCTGCGACCTTTAACAGTGTCCACTATGGTCTGGGTTTTATTGCCCTACGAAACCTTAATTCACCTTGACGCGATACTGCGTTCGGGGATTCGCATGCTGTTTACCCAGCGCGGTTTATTACTTTGGCAGTTGCAATCCTACGCGATTCGTAATGCGCGCAAAACTCTGGACGGTTATTTCAAGGAGATGTGGGTCGCGCCAACCCTAGCGGTTTTGTTGGCGATTGCACTGTGGCAGGTCCGCCCTGCAGAGTGGTTGTACTGGTTGCCCACACTCTTGTTATGGCTATCGTCGCCCGGCGTCGCGTGGTGGATCAGTAAGCCGCTGGTGACCCCAGAGCCGAAGTTGACAAGTGCCCAGCGCGTTTTTCTACGCACATCGGCTCGCCGAACTTGGCGTTTTTTCACCGACTTCGTCTCACCGCTGGACAATTGGCTTCCCCCCGATAACTTTCAAGAATATCCAGCGCCGGTTATTGCCCCCCGTACTTCGCCCACCAATATGGGCATGGCGCTGCTGGCCGACCTGGCAGCGTACGATTTTGGCTACATCAACGCGGGTGAATGTTTGCGTCTGATCGAAAACACGCTGGCAACGATGGAAAAGATGGAGCGCTACCGTGGCCACTTTTACAACTGGTACGACACCCGCACGCTGGAACCGTTGAAACCGCAGTATGTGTCTTCGGTGGACAGCGGTAACCTGGCAGGCAGTTTGCTCACGTTACAGGCGGGGCTGGCGGAGTTGAAAGACGCGCCCATACTGTCAAAAAATGCGTTTCAGGGGTTACAGGATACCTTGAACGTGTTTAAGGAACATATACCTGCGGCACTCAGCCAAGAGCTTAGTGGCAAGATCCGACTGCTTCATAACACTTTGTATGCGCTTACTCTTGATTTACAGCCACAGACGCTGATTGCCGCTGACGAAGCACTAAACCGGCTTCATCGTATTACAGGGGGGCTGGTTGCCTGTTTGCCGCTTAATTCCGATATGGATGGTGAACTCTATTACTGGGCACGGACTTTTGATCAGCAGTCCCTCGCGTTGCAAGACGATCTTCGCGGCATGGCTCATGAACCTGAACGTTTTGATACCATCCCGACGCTATCAACCCTGGCAAAGGCAGGAGGCCCGGGTTACAAGGGCGCTGTGGAGCGCCTTCAAAGTATCAATGACCTTTCCGTTCGGTGCCGTGAACTGGCCATGATGGATTTTGAATTCCTCTACGATACCACCCGCAGCCTATTGGCGATTGGCTTCGATGTGGGCGAACGACGTCGCGACCCGGCGTGTTACGACTTGCTGGCGTCCGAGGCGCGCCTGGCCAGTTTTTTGCTCGTAGCGCAGGGTCAGGTACCACAGCAGCACTGGTTCGCACTTGGCAGGCCGTTGACCAGTCGTGGCGGCGATGTGAGCCTTATTTCTTGGAGCGGCTCGATGTTCGAGTACCTTATGCCGCAGTTGATCATGCCAAGTTATGACAGCACTTTGTTAGATCAGACCTGCAAATCAGCGGTATCGCGCCAGATCGAATACGGCCGGCAGCGTGCGGTACCCTGGGGTATTTCTGAGTCGTGTTATAACGCCACTGATATGAACCAGGTTTATCAGTATCGGGCGTTTGGTGTGCCCGGAATGGGTTTGAAGCGCGGCCTTGGAGACGACTTGGTCATTGCGCCTTACGCCAGTGCGTTGGCGCTGATGGTAATACCGTTGGCGGCCTGTCGTAATCTGCAGTTATTAGCGGAAAACGGCTTTCTTGGTAATTACGGATTTTACGAGGCGATTGATTACACGCCGTCGCGGGTGCCGCGGGGCAAACAGCACGCTATCGTGCGTACTTTTATGGCGCATCACCAGGGCATGAGCCTTCTCGCATTCGGGCATCTGTTGCTTGATCAGCCTATGCAGCGTCGGTTTATGTCTGACCCGCTGGCGCGGGCGACGCAATTACTGCTACAGGAACGGGTGCCGAAACAGAGTGCCATGTTGCAGCCCCACGCTTCAGAAGTCAGTGCTTTCGCTCAGGCTCCCGCAGCGGAAACCGGGGCCGTTATGCGCGTATTCACCCATCTGAATACACCGCTACCCGAAGTTCATCTGTTGTCCAATGGCAGATACCACGTCATGGCGACCCATGCGGGTGGCGGTTACAGCCGCTGGAAAGATCTGGCTGTCACTCGCTGGCGCGAGGACGCCACGGCCGACAACTGGGGCACCTTTATTTACCTGCGCGATCGCGACACGGGGCGGTACTGGTCGACGGCGTATCAGCCGACCCTGCGTAAGGCTGATCATTACGAAGCCATATTTGTCCAGGCGCGCGCTGAATATCGCCGTCTTGATGAGGCAATCGAGGCGCACACCGAAGTCAGCGTATCGCCCGAAGACGATGTCGAAATCCGTCGAATCACACTGACTAATCAATCCTCCAAAACTCGCCACATTGAGGTGACAAGTTACGCGGAAGTCGTGTTAGCGCCATTGAACGCTGACCTGGCGCACCGGGCCTTCAGTAATTTGTTTGTCCAGACCGAAATCCTGCCTGACCAGCAGGCCATTCTCTGCACACGTCGCCCGCGTACACCGGGTGAAAAAGTACCCTGGATGTTCCACCTTTTTGCCGCACCCGGCACGAATGCCGACGAACCGTCGTATGAAACCGACCGCAGCCAGTTCATCGGGCGGGGTCGAACCGCTGCAAATCCTTTGATGCTGGACAGCAGCCAAGCCAAGCACACGAAAAAATTTGCAGGTGAGACCACAAAAGGCGGACAACGGCTGTCGAATACGGAAGGTCCGGTGCTCGATCCCATTGTGGCGATCCGCAGTACCGTTACTCTGGCGCCTGACGAAACGGCTGCGGTACAGCTCATTTCTGGCGTCGCGGACACGCGAGAAGCGGCCATTGCGCTGCTCGAGAAATATTGCGACAGGCACTTCATCGAGCGCGCCTTTGAAATGGCGTGGTGCCAAAGCCAAGAAGTGCTGCACCTTATCAATACAACGGAGGCGGATGCGCAGGTTTATGCCCGGCTGGCCAGTTCGGTAATTTACGCACATACGTTGCGTCGTTCAGCGCCCAGCGTTATTGCCCGAAACCAGTTGGGCCAGTCTGGGCTGTGGCGCTTCGCCATATCGGGAGACCTGCCGATCGTTCTGTTGCGAATAGGTGATCTGAATCGCATCGATCTGGTGAAGCAGATGCTGCAAGCCCATGCCTATTGGCGGATGAAGGGCCTGAGTGCGGACCTGGTAATTCTGAACGAAGACTTTTCTGGCTACCGTGCGGTTCTGCAGGATCGGATCATGGGCTTAATCAACGCCGGCGTCGACGCGGAGACTATCGACAAACCGGGTGGGGTTTTCGTGCGGCGCGCCGATGAGCTTTCCGAGGAGGATCGAGTCCTGTTTATGACCGTTGCTCGCGTGGTAATCACAGATACGGCTGAGACCTTGGCGGAACAGGTGGGGCGTATGGCGTTCGTAGAGCGTGTGCCGGATCGTCCACTGCCTTTGGCGCAAACGGTTATTGAAACGTTTTCTGAAAAAAAGGATGAACAGACAACTGAACGTGCCGACACTTCTCCGGCTAATAATATTATATTTTTCAATGGTTTGGGTGGATTCACATCTGACGGACGTGAATATGTTATTAACCTCGAGCCAGGGCAAACGACACCGGCGCCATGGGTTAACGTTATCGCCAGTCCGCACATTGGCACGGTTGTCAGCGAGAGTGGAGGTGCTTACACCTGGGTTGAAAACGCCCACGAATTCCGCCTTACCACCTGGCATAATGATCCTTTGAGCGACACCAGCGGCGAGGCGCTGTATATCCGCGACGAGGACACCGGTGCGTTCTGGTCACCGACGCCACTGCCGGCGCCAACAATGAACCAGCATCGCGCACGCTATGTTTGCCGTCACGGGTTTGGGTACAGCGTATTTAAGCACGACGAGGCCGGTATCGCCTCGGAACTGGTCACCTATGTTGCTATGGATGCACCGGTGAAGTTCCTGGTTATTAAACTGAACAACCATTCGGGCAGAACGCGGCGTATATCGCTTACCGGATATTGGGAACTGGTGCTCGGCGAGTGGCGCCACTCCAATCAGATGCACATCGTAACTGAGAAAGATCCGCACAGCGGGGCACTGTTTGCACGCAATGCCTATGGCCGTGAATGCGCCAATCGGGTTGTCTTCGCCAACGTTGCCCATGACGCTCTTGGCGAACAGGCGCAGACACTGACGGGTAACCGCAGTGAGTTCATTGGTCGCAACGGTTCTCTGGCCAGCCCAGCGGCACTTCACCGCACCCGCCTGTCGGGTAGAGTCGGCGCAGGTCTGGACCCCTGCGCTGCGCTGCAAACGCAGATTGAACTGGCTGACGGGCAAGAGCGTGAAATTGTGTTTGTGTTCGGCGCGGCCAGCAATACGGATGAAGCACAACACCTTATTCAGCGCTTCGGCGGGTCTGCGGGCGCCCGGCGAGCTTTGGAGTCGGTCGGAGAATACTGGCACCACACTTTGAATGCGGTGCAGGTTGAGACGCCAGATCCCGCGATGGATGTGTTGGTTAACGGTTGGCTGCTTTACCAGACCCTGTCATGCCGGCTCTGGGGTAGAAGTGGCTATTATCAGTCTGGAGGCGCCTACGGTTTCCGGGATCAGTTGCAGGATACGCTGGCCTTGATTTATGCCGAACCGGGGCTTGCCCGTGAGCAGCTAATCCGTTGCGCCGGGCGCCAGTTTGCCAAGGGCGACGTGCAACACTGGTGGCATCCGCCCAGGGGGCAGGGTGTTCGAACCCATTTTTCGGATGATTATCTTTGGCTACCCTATGCCACCTGCCGTTACGTGCTGGCGACCGGCGATACGGACGTTCTTGATGAACCCGTGCATTTCCTGGAGGGACGCGAGCTGTATGCGAACGAAGAGGCCTATTACGATCAGCCTCAGCGTTCGGCTGAGTCGGCCAGCCTTTACGAGCATTGTGTCCGCTGTATCAAGCACGGCCTGCGCTTCGGTGACCATCAGTTACCATTGATGGGATGCGGAGATTGGAACGATGGAATGAACTTGGTCGGCCAACACGGCAGAGGTGAAAGCGTCTGGTTAGCCTGGTTTCTGTACCAGAATCTGCAACAGTTTGCCGCTTTGGCACATGGCCGGGGCGACACGGTCTTCGCCGAATTGTGCAGCGCTCAGGCCTCGCAGCTTAGTGAACACATCGAAACGAATGCCTGGGACGGCGATTGGTATCGGCGCGCCTGGTTTGATGACGGTACGCCGCTGGGTTCCTCCGAAAACGAAGAATGCCAGATTGATTCCATCAGTCAAAGTTGGGCGATTATTTCAGGCGGTGGCGATCCCCAGCGCGCTCGTCAGGCGATGATGGCGGTCGATCAGCGGTTGGTGCGCCGCGATGCCCGGTTAATCCAGCTGCTTGATCCTCCCTTCGACAAATCCGCTCTTGAACCCGGTTATATCAAAGGTTATGTCCCGGGTGTGCGCGAAAACGGTGGCCAGTATACCCATGCTGCAATTTGGGCCACGATGGCGTTCGCCGAGCTGGGCGACCGGGAACGTGCGTGGGAGCTTTTCGTCATGCTAAACCCTGTCAACCACGGCAGTGAGCCGGATTCGATGCAACACTACAGGGTTGAACCCTATGTTATGTGCGCGGATGTCTACGGCGCACCGCCGCATACAGGCCGGGGTGGCTGGACCTGGTACACCGGAGCGGCGGGCTGGATGTATCGGCTGGCTTTGGAAAACCTTCTGGGCCTGATGCTGGAAAAAGATCATCTGATCATTTCTCCCTGCGTCCCTGCACATTGGGGTACATACACAATCCACTATCGCTATCGCGAGACGGTTTACCACATCAACGTCAGTTGCAACGGAGAACAAGCGGAGCAAATGGGCCACGTGACACTGGATGGAGGCGAAGTTACTGGCACAAGCGTAGACCGCGCAGGGCGTTTGCGCGGCGTGATTCCCCTGGTAAATGACGAACGGGATCATTACGTTGCAGTGGATTTTCCGGCGCGGTCTAAAACACTCTATTCATTAGGCTATGAAACCGAGAGTTTATGATCGGGAAGGTCTCAGGCATCATAATAGATTGATGTTTTTAATGAAGAATTATTAGTTTTACACAACGGAAAAGCTAATAATAAAATCGTAGTGATGCAATAATATTTTCTCAATTGTTTCAATGCTATCTTTGCTGTGGAAAGAACTATCGTCAGGAAACGCGTGTTAATGAATGAATCGCAGACCTCTCCGCCCGCGAACGACGAACATTGGATGAACCGAGCTCTGGCGCTGGCGGCACAGGCCGCCGCTCTGGGCGAGGTGCCGGTGGGGGCGGTAGTGGTGGTTGACGGCCAGGAAGTGGGAGCGGGTTTTAACAAGCCAATCAGCAGCTGCGACCCGACTGCCCACGCCGAAATCTGTGCCTTGCGCCAGGCCGCGGCCTACCTGAACAATTACCGGTTAAGCGGCGCCACGCTTTACGTTACACTGGAACCGTGCACCATGTGCGTGGGCGCGATTGTTCACAGCCGCATCAGCCGAGTGGTGTACGGCGCTACCGAGCCCAAAGCCGGCGCGGTGGAATCGGCCCGGCGTACCTTTGACGAACCTCACCTTAACTGGCGTGTTGAAACCCGTGGCGGTTTGTTGGCAGAGCCTTGCAGCCGTATTATCAGTGAGTTTTTCAGTCGTCGGCGCGAACTTAGGCGCCAGTTAGCCAAAACGGAGTAAATGAACATGAAAGTTCTCGTTACCGGCGGTGCCGGCTACATTGGCAGCCACGTCGTGCGCCAACTGGCTGCTGCAGGCCACGACATTGTGGTGTTCGACAATCTGTCCACCGGCTATCGCTGGGCCGTTACCGCCGGCAAACTGGTGGTGGGCGACCTGGCAGACCCGGAGGCCATTGACGCCGTATTCAGCCAACATCAGTTTGAAGCGGTACTGCACTTTGCAGCCAACATTGTGGTGCCGGAATCGGTCAGCAATCCCCTGAAGTACTACGCCAACAACACACGCAACACCCTGAATTTATTGCAGGCGGTTGAGCTCCATCAAACGCCTTACATGGTGTTTTCGTCCACCGCTGCAGTCTACGGTACGCCAGAGCAGACCGTGCTCACTGAAGACCTGCCGTTAGTACCCATCAATCCGTATGGCGCCTCTAAAATGATGAGCGAGCGGATGATTATGGATCTGGCCGCGGCATCGTCCCTGAATTACGTTATTTTGCGCTACTTCAACGTTGCCGGTGCCAACTCCGATGGCCTGCTGGGCCAGGCCACGCCGGAAGCCACCCACCTGATCAAAGTCGCCTGCGAATGTGCGACCGGCCAGCGCGAGGGCATGAGCGTATTCGGCACCGACTACGACACCCGAGATGGCACCTGCGTACGCGATTATATTCATGTGGAAGACCTGGCCAAGGCCCACGTGATGGCGCTGGACTACATGGCCCGTGGTGGTCAGTCTCAGGTGATGAACTGCGGCTACGGCCGCGGTTTTACCGTTGATGAAGTCATCAGCGTGGTCAAGCGCCTTTCGGGCGTAGACTTCCCGGTTGAGCGCAGTGTCCGCCGTGCGGGCGACCCGGCGGCGCTGATGGCCGATAACCAGCTGATCAAGCACACCTTGGGCTGGCAGCCGGATTACGACAATTTGGACACCATTGTGGGTACTGCCCTGGCGTGGGAAGGTATCTGGCAAACCCGCAAGCGCGAGCAATAGAACCGGCTCCGCAAGAATTCACAGTTACCCTTAATTTGCTTAGAACAGCAGGAAACGATTCATGAATATAACGATTTTTGGCACCGGTTACGTAGGATTGGTAACGGGCGCGTGCCTGGCAGATGTCGGTCATAACGTGCTGTGCATGGATGTGGATCAGGCCAAGATCGCAAAGCTGGAAAACGGTCAGATTCCCATCTACGAGCCCGGTCTGGAAAATATTGTGCGGCACACAGTGGAAGCCGGGCGCCTGTCCTTTACCATCGACGCTGAAAAAGCGGTAAAGCACAGCAATCTGCAGTTTATCGCTGTAGGTACGCCGCCAGACGAAGATGGCTCCGCCGACCTGCAATACGTCACCGCGGTAGCCCGCTCCATCGGCCAGTATATGGACGATTACACGGTGGTGGTTGATAAATCGACCGTACCGGTCGGCACGGCCGATAAGGTCAAAGCTGCAGTGCGTGCGCAACTAGATAGCCGCGGCCTGACGTTGGAATTCGATGTGGTGTCGAATCCGGAATTCCTCAAAGAAGGCGCGGCGATTAACGATTTCATGAAGCCGGATCGAATCATCATCGGCTGCGACAGCGATCGTGCTGCGAAGCTGCTGCAGGAAGTGTATTACCCGTTTAACCGTAATCACGACCGCATGGTGTACATGGACATCCGTTCCGCCGAGCTGACCAAGTACGCCGCCAACGCGCTACTGGCCACCAAAATCAGCTTCATGAACGAAATTGCCAACCTGGCAGAGCGCCTGGGCGCCGACATCGAAGCCGTGCGCCGCGGTATTGGTTCAGATCCCCGTATCGGTTACCACTTTATTTACCCCGGCTGCGGTTACGGCGGTTCCTGCTTCCCCAAAGACGTGCAGGCCCTGGCCCGCACCGCCGAAAGCATTGGTTACGAGGCCAAGCTTCTGAACGCGGTGGAATCCGTCAACTACGCCCAGAAGCACGTGCTGTTTGACAAAATCAGCCACTATTTCCGTGGCGATCTGAAGGGCAAGGTTGTGGGCCTTTGGGGCCTGGCGTTCAAGCCCAACACCGACGACATGCGCGAAGCCTCGGCCCGCACCCTGATGGAAGACCTGTGGAAAGCCGGCGCAACCGTGCAAGCGTTTGACCCTGAAGCCATGGAAGAAACCCAGCGCATCTACGGTGACGAAGCGCGCCTGACCCTATGCGGAACCAAAGAGCAGGCCATTAAAGGCGCCGACGTGCTGGCGATCTGTACCGAATGGAAAGAATTCCGCTCGCCAGATTTCAAGGCCATTGCCGGAACCATCAAGCATCCCGTTGTATTTGACGGCCGCAACCTCTATGAGCCGGAAATGCTGGAACGCCACGGCCTGGTGTATTACGCCATCGGCCGCGGCCGCAACCAGTTCCACAGTGAATAGCAGGAAGCGGCATGGCAAACATTAACGACTTTAGCCTCCACCGGCGCCTGGAAGCTGACACACACAGTCTGGGCCAAAGCCGTTTGTGCGAGCTGCGACTGATGAACGACAGCACCTGGCCCTGGGTGATACTGGTGCCCATGCGCGGAAGCACTCGCGAGATTTATGAGCTTGAAGAAGCTGATCAGCAGCGTTTGTTGTGGGAGTCGTCAGAGATCAGCCGTGCCATGATGGAACTGTTCGACGGCGATAAAATGAACATCGCTGCACTGGGCAACATGGTACCGCAGCTTCATTTGCACCATATCGTACGTTACCAAGACGACCCGGCCTGGCCTGGCCCGGTGTGGGGTACGCAGCCTCCAGTGGCCTATGGTGAAGCGGAACTCGCCCGCGTACGCGAGCTGCTAGAGTCGGTTTTGGCGAGGCTGTTTTAAAGCTTGTCACAGCCTTTGGCGCCCATTTCCTGGGCGCCTAACAACACCATCCGCAGCTCAATCTTCAGTTTAACTTTCAGCTGTTCCTGAATCTCCGCACTGGCATCCAGCGCTTCCGCTCCTTGGCTGAAAACCAGCGCCACCATAGCCTCGGCCACCAACTTGGGCTCCGCCAGAGGGTGGCCTTCTGCGGCGGCAAAGCGGCGCAAATCCACCGCCAGTTCCGTTGCCACATGATCAATCTCGGCTTTAATCGCGGTCCGAAAATGCTCCGACAGCCCGGTGCGCTCCCGCAGCATCAAGCGGAACAGGTTGGCGTTGCCCTGCAAATATTCCATAAAGGTATCAATAGAGGTCGCGATAGCGCTGCCATCATCGCCGTTGCGAACAATGCGCCGGCGGGCTTGACGCATCAGCTGGCGCAACGCCACGCCGCCTTCGTCCACCAGAGTCATGCCCAGCTCGTCCAGATCCGCGAAATGGCGATAGAATGACGTAGGTGCAAGCCCAGCCTGGCGCGTCACTTCACGCAGGCTAAGGCTGCCAAAACTGCGGTCGGCGCTTAACTGGGCAAGGGCAGCATCCATTAAGGCGCGGCGGGTACGGCTTTTCTGCTCAGCACGGGACGACAAAATAGTGACTCCAAAAACGGCTTAGAGCGCATATTCTAGTCAGCTAACAAGGCTGCGTCACTTAGCGTTAAGGCCGTTATGATGACAGGCCTCAAACTGGCCTGATTTTCACACCCATTCTGTTTATAATATGGCGCCATTACAGTATTGTTCGCGGAAATTAGCGGGTCAGAATCAACTTAACGGCGCTCGCTCGCTTTCCCGACGTTAAAACGCGAACGCCGTAAAAATATTTTAGTATTCAAACATCAGACACCACACAGAACGGGAACCGGTATGCGCAGTCATTATTGCGGTGAGATCAACGAATCTCACATTGATCAGGAAGTTACACTTTGCGGATGGGTACATCGCCGCCGTGACCACGGTGGGGTTATCTTCCTGGATCTGCGCGATCGGGACGGACTCTCACAGGTAGTGGTAGACCCAGATGTTCCCGAAAGCTTTGCGCTGGCGGAAAAAGTCCGCAGCGAATACGTGGTGAAAATTACCGGCCGTGTACGTCGTCGTCCTGCCGGCACCGAAAACGGCAACATGGCCACCGGCCAGGTTGAACTGTTGGGCAAAGAAGTGACCATTCTGAACGCCGCGGCCACGCCGCCTTTCCCGCTGGACCAACACGTTGATGTGGGCGAAGACGTACGCCTGCGCTACCGCTTTATAGATCTGCGCCGCCCGGAAATGCTGAATCGCCTGCGCTTTCGCTCGCGGGTCACCAGCTATATCCGCAATTATTTAGACAGCAACGGCTTTATGGATGTGGAAACTCCCATCCTGACCCGTGCGACCCCGGAAGGCGCCCGCGACTATCTGGTGCCTAGCCGTACCCACGAAGGCTCCTTCTTCGCGCTGCCGCAGTCGCCGCAGCTGTTCAAGCAGATGCTGATGGTGTCCGGTGTCGACCGTTACTACCAGATCGCCAAATGCTTCCGCGATGAAGACCTGCGCGCTGACCGCCAGCCGGAATTTACACAGATAGACGTCGAAGCGTCGTTTGTGAATGAAGAAGACCTGATGAATCTGAACGAGGGCATGATTCGCGCCCTGTTCAAAGATGTCATGGAAGTAGAACTGCCAGACTTCCCGCGTATGCCGTATTCCGAAGCTATGGACCGCTATGGCAGCGACAAGCCGGATCTGCGTATTCCGCTGGAACTGCAAAGCGTAGACGACCTGGTTGCCAATGTAGACTTCAAAGTGTTCGCCGGCCCTGCCAGCGATGCCAATGGCCGTGTTGCTGCACTGCGTGTGCCCAACGGTGGCTCACTCAGCCGCAAACAGATTGACGAATACACCAAGTACGTCGGCATTTACGGTGCCCGCGGGCTGGCTTACATCAAAATCAACGAGCTGGCCAAAGGCGCTGAAGGGCTGCAGTCGCCCATCGTTAAGTTTTTGGGCGCCGATGTTGCGCTGTCGATTATTGAACGCGTTGGCGGCCAAGACGGCGACATCGTGTTCTTTGGTGCCGATAAAACCAATGTGGTGAATGAAGCCTTGGGTGCGCTGCGCATCAAAGTCGGCCACGATCTGAATCTGCTGACCTGTCAATGGGCGCCGATCTGGGTAGTGGATTTCCCCATGTTCGAAGAGTTGCCTGATGGCGGCCTGACCGCTATTCACCATCCGTTCACCGCGCCTTCGTGTTCGCCGGAAGAGCTGGCGGCCAACCCGGCCACTGCGCTGTCCCGCGCTTACGACATGGTTCTGAACGGCACCGAATTAGGCGGCGGTTCCATCCGTATTCACAGCCAGCAAATGCAGCAGGAAGTGTTCCGCATTCTGGGTATTAGTGAAGAAGAATCCCGCGCCAAATTTGGCTTCCTACTGGACGCACTGAAGTTTGGTTGCCCACCCCACGGTGGCCTGGCCTTTGGCCTGGACCGCCTGGTGATGCTGATGACCGGTTCCAGTTCCATTCGCGACGTGATTGCGTTTCCGAAAACCCAAAGCGCCACCTGCCTGATGACCCAGGCGCCCGGCGCGGTCGACGAAAAGCAGCTGCTCGAGCTGCACATTCGCCTGCGTAAATCGGCTAAAGATGTCGAAGGCAATATTGCGGGTACTGATCGTATCGTCGACAATAGCGACGTCGACGGTAACGCCTGATCCGTGCCCATAATCCTCGGCGTTGATCCCGGCTCGCGCATTACCGGCTACGGTATTATCCGCGTCGAGGGCAGGCACACTGAATACATCGACAGTGGCTGCATCCGCGTGGGTGAAAAGCTCATGGCGGAGCGGCTACGAGTGATTTTTCAAAGCCTGGTCACGCTGATTGCGGAATTTCGCCCCGAGGAATTTGCCATAGAGCAAGTGTTTATGGCTCGCAATCCGGACTCTGCCCTGAAGCTGGGGCAGGCCCGCGGTGCGGCTATTGTAGCCGCAGCCACCAGCGGTCTGGAAGTGCACGAATACTCGGCGCGCCAAGTAAAGCAGGCGGTGGTGGGGTCAGGCGCCGCCGAAAAAGCCCAGGTGCAGCATATGGTGCAGGTGCTTTTGAGCCTCTCGCGCAAGCCTCAAGAGGATGCCGCCGATGCCCTTGCCATAGCGCTTTGCCACGCTCACATGAATCAGAGCCTGTTGCGTGTAGCCGGGCAGGGCGGTAAGGCCCGCAGCGGGCGAATGCGGCAGCAATAACCGACATCCAACCGGCACCCGTGCCAGGAGCCTTGATGTGATTGGTCGTATCCGCGGCATTTTGCTGGAAAAAAAGCCGGCCCAGGCGATTGTTGAATGCCAGGGACTGGGTTATGAGATTGATATCCCCCTTTCTACCTTCCTTAACTTGCCCGATCCGGGGCAGGAACTCACATTACACACTCATTTTGTCGTTCGCGAAGACGCTCAAAGCCTGTTTGGTTTTTCCTCCAGGCTGGATCGCGACCTGTTTCGCCTGCTGATAAAAGTGAATGGTGTGGGTCCCAAGCTGGCCGTGGGCATTCTGTCCGGGTTGAACGCCGGCCAGTTTATTCGCAGCGTGCAGGCGCGAGACACCAGCGCCCTGGTAAAACTGCCCGGTGTGGGCAAAAAAACCGCCGAACGCCTGCTGATCGAGATGACAGACAGGATAGGTCAGCTGGAAGGGCAATTTGAACTGACGGCCGCGTCCGCTTCTGGTGTAACGCTGCCCGCTAACGGCACGCCGGCGGCGAACGACCCCCGCGAAGAAGCCGAAGCAGCCCTGATAGTGCTGGGTTACAAACCCCAGGAAGCCGCCAAGGCCATCAGCCGTATTGCCGAAGATGGCATGACTAATGAACAGCTGATTCGCATGGCGCTGCGCAATATGATACCAACGGTGTGACATGGCTTTAATGTGCAGAGCACTGGCGCCGAACCTTGCGTCAGCGTAACGTGACAGCCTGCACAACCTTTGTACAATTGCCACGTTTTCAAACAGTCCTGATAAAAGAGCCGCTTACACAATGATCGAATCTGATCGCCTGATTTCGGCCAAGACCGCCGACTACGAAGACGTTCAGGACCGCGCTATTCGCCCTAAATTGCTGGCGGACTACGTAGGTCAGCCGTCGGTCCGCGAGCAGATGGATATTTTTATTTCTGCGGCCCGCAACCGTCAGGAAGCGCTGGATCACGTGTTGATATTTGGTCCGCCCGGGTTGGGTAAAACCACTCTGGCCAATATTATTGCCAATGAAATGGGTGTGGCGATCAAAACCACCTCGGGTCCGGTATTGGAAAAAGCCGGTGATCTGGCGGCCATGTTGACCAACCTTGAAGCTGGCGACGTGTTGTTTATCGATGAAATCCATCGTTTGAGCGCAGCGGTTGAAGAAATTCTTTATCCGGCGATGGAAGACTATCAGCTGGACATTATGATTGGCGAAGGCCCGGCGGCGCGCTCGATCAAGCTCGATTTGCCACCGTTTACCTTGATAGGCGCCACCACTCGGGCAGGCTTGCTGACGTCGCCCTTGCGGGATCGTTTTGGCATTGTGCAGCGTCTGGAGTTTTACAACAACGCCGACCTGACCCGTATTATTCTGCGTTCGGCGCGGCTGTCGTCGGTACATATTGACGAGGCCGGTGCGTTTGAAATGGCGCGCCGTTCCCGCGGCACACCGCGTATCGCCAACCGCCTGTTGCGCAGGGTTCGGGATTACGCCGAAGTGCGCGCAGATGGCCGTATTACGGCCGATATCGCCGACTTGGCGCTGAACATGCTGAAAGTGGACGATCAGGGATTTGATCACATGGACCGGCGTCTGTTACTGGCGATGATCGAAAAGTTTGACGGTGGCCCGGTGGGCGTCGAAAGCCTGGCCGCTGCCATCAGCGAAGAGCGCGGCACGATTGAAGACGTGCTGGAACCGTTTTTGATTCAGCAGGGTTTTATGCTGCGGACCCCTCGCGGGCGCATGGTCACCAACCACGCCTACCAGCATTTTGGCGTAGTGCGTGGAGCAGCAAACGGAGAAGGCGCGCCGCCGCCGGCAAATGGAGCGGTTGCTGATGACTGAACTCATCAGCAACCGTTTTGTTTTACCGGTACGGGTTTACATTGAAGACACCGACGCCGGCGGCATTGTTTTTCACGCCAACTATCTGAACTACATGGAGCGTGCCCGTACCGAGTGGCTCCGCAGCCATGGCATTGGCCTGCGTGCCGGCCTGGCCGACAACGTCAGTTATGTTGTGCAGCGTATGGAACTGTATTACCGCGCCCCTGCAAAGCTTGATGACATGCTGGAAGTTCGCGCTGTACCAATTTCCTTTGGTAGGGTGTGGATGAAGTTTCGCGAACAAGTCGTGCGCCAGTGCGATCAGAAGCTGTTGTGCGAGGCCAGCGTTACGGTCGCTTGCGTAACCATGGACACTGGTCGGCCCCAGCGTTTACCCGCTAATATGACCAGCCTGCTTGAGCAGCAGGTGCAATGGGGCGAGTCGCTACAGAGCGCAAAGCTGCTTTAGAAAAGTTTGAAGATTTGTTAAAAAAGTGATTTGAAATGCCGTCCAAAAAATGGATTAAAGAATTTTCTGAAGAATCATCAAAATAACCGGGAGTAGAAGGTGGAATCTGAAATTTCGGTCTGGTATCTGATTTCCAACGCCGGTGTGCTAGTGCAGTTGGTGATGCTGTTATTACTGCTGGCGTCGGTAGCGTCTTGGGCGCTGATCCTGCAACGCGTTCAGGTATTTCGTAAAGCCCAGCAGTCACGGCTGGCATTTGAAGAGCGGTTCTGGTCAGGCATGGACCTGGGCCAGCTGTACCGTGAGGTAGCCGCCGAGCCCACGCCGTTTTCCGGTATGGAGTCTATTTTTCGCGCTGGCTTCCGCGAGTTTTCCCGCCTGCGCCAGCAAAGCCAAGACGCAGGCGCGGTAATGGACGGCGCCCAGCGCGCCATGCGAGTCGCCTTTTCCCGCGAGCAGGAACGGTTGGAAGCCAGCCTGCCATTTCTGGCAACGGTGGGTTCTACCAGCCCTTACGTGGGTCTGTTTGGCACGGTGTGGGGCATTATGAACTCCTTTCGCGGGCTGGCACAGGTGCAGCAGGCAACGCTGGCCACAGTGGCGCCCGGTATTTCCGAGGCCTTGATTGCCACCGCTATGGGCTTGTTCGCCGCCATTCCTGCGGTTATAGCCTATAACCGCTTTGCTGCGCGCTCCGATGCTCTGCTGAAAAACTACGAAACCTTTGCTGAAGAGTTCTCCAGCATATTGCACCGCCGGGTCCACAGCGGCGACAGAGCTGCATCGTGAATCTCAATTCGCTGAAGGCAAGGGTGTAACCTTATGAAAGGTATGGGGATGATGCCGGAAAGCCGGCGCAAACCAATGTCTGAAATCAACGTGGTGCCCTACATCGACGTAATGTTGGTGTTGTTGGTCATTTTCATGGTGACCGCGCCCATGCTGACCCAAGGCGTGAAAGTGGATTTACCGCAAACCAGTTCCGACCCGATCCAGGCCGAGAAAGATGTGGAAGCGATTATCGTGTCGGTAGACAGCAACGGCGCCTATTATGTGGAAGTGGGTGATCGCGGCAGTGACCCAATGGCGCTGGAAGAGTTGCAGTCAGAAATTGCCAAAATTTTGTCCCAGCGCAGCAACAGCGAAGTATTGGTGCGTGGCGATGAACAGGTACGTTATGGCACGGTGGTACGCTTGATGTCGGCGCTGCAGTCGGCTGGCGCGGCCAATATCGGGCTGATTACCGAAGCGCCTCTGGACAAACCATGACAGCAGTGCAGGCGGGTTTGCGGTGAGCGGACGGGAGCGCGAGCAGAATAATGCTGGAACGCCAGCCTGGAAGTCGCCTGTGGCGGTTTCCGTTGGCTTGCACCTATTGATTTTGGTGATCGCCATTAGCGGTTGGAGCTTGAGCAACTCTAACTACGAACCACCACCGCGCAGCATTTCTGCCCGGCTGATCAGCCCTGAGCCGCGGCCGGCACCGGCCGTAACCGAAGTGGACCAGCCTGATGAAGCCGAACAGCGCCTGGTAGAAGATCGCAAGTTGCTCGAACAACAGCGTGAGGCGGAACAGCAACGCAAAGCCGAAGAGCAAAAGAAAAAACAGGAAGCAGACGCCCGCTCGCAACAGCAGGCGGAACAGAAACGCGAGGAACAGGCCCAAGATAAAGCCCGTGTACAGGCTGAAAAGCAGAAGCAGGCGCAGGCAGCAGAGGCGGCAAAGCTGAAAGCCGACGCCGAAGCCAAAGAGCGGGCCAGGCAGAAAGCGGAACAGCAGGCCGAACGTCAGCGCCAGGAAGCAGAGCGCAAAGCCGAAGAGCAGAAGCAGCTGGAAGAACGCCAGAAGCGCGAAAAGCAAGCCGAGCAGGAACGCGTAGAAGCCGAGCGTAAACGCCAGGAGGCAGAGCGCAGGCTGCGTGAGCAGAATTTGAAAGCACTGGCGCAACAGGCGACAGACGCAGAAGCTGACCAGGCGCGCAAATCACAACAGGCCGCGGCAGCCAGGGCGCAAGAAGCGCAAATGCTGACCGATGCAGAAAAGTACCAGGCGTTGATTCGCGAAAGCTTGAGCCGGGCCTGGTACCCGCCGTCGTCAGCTACCGAAGAGATGACAGCACGATTACAGATTTCCCTGCTGCCAACCGGTGAGTTGGTGAACGTAACGCTGGTGCGCGGTAGTGGTAATACAGCGTTTGATAACTCGGCCTTGAGTGCGGTGCGTTCATTGAACCGCTACCCTGTGCCTAAAGACCGGGACACGTTTGACAGCTACTTTCGCCAGTTTACCATTGAGTTCAACCCCAGTCGGTTGCGCTAGAATACGAGTAACAATATGACACAGGCTCTGAACATGACGTCGTTAACGACCCTGACAACCTCGATAACTTTGGCTAAAACCACCGTGCGCGCGGCGCTGATGTTGGTTTTGCTGCTAGCGACCAGCTTCCCGCTGCGCGCCGAGCTGCTGATCCGCATCACCGAAGGCGTCGATTCGGCGTTGCCTATCGCCGTCGTTCCGTTTGCCGAAAGTGGCGCTATCCCGCCGGGCGATACCCTGGCCGACATTGTGCAATCCGATCTGACCATGAGCAGCGAATTTCGCACTTTGCCAGCGGAAAAAATGCTCAGCCTGCCATCGCAGCGCTCCGAGGTGCACTTCCGTGATTGGCGGCTGCTGGGCCAGCGGTATGTGTTGGTCGGCCAGCTGACCCGCCAGGGTGAACGTCTCGAAGCCCGTTATGAGCTGTTTGATGTGAATCGCGAGGAGCGCATTTTGGGTGAGAGCGCGGGAGCGGCTCTGGGCGATCTTCGGACCTTGGCGCACCACGTCAGTGACCGGGTTTATGAGGCCATTACCGGCGAGCCGGGTGCTTTTTCAACGCAACTGGCGTATATAACCCGGGAAAACGTCGGCGATAAAGTTCGCTATCGTCTGCAGGTTAGCGATATTGATGGCAAACGGTCGCGGGTGCGTCTTGAAAGCGCTGAACCGATACTGTCGCCAGCTTGGTCACCGGATGGCAGTCGCTTGGCGTATGTGTCGTTTGAAACCGGCAAGCCGGCGATTTACGTGCACGAATTGTCCAGCGGAAAACGCACAAAAATTGCCGACTTTCGTGGTTTGAACTCGGCCCCGGCCTGGTCTCCTGACGGAAAATCCCTATTGATGACATTGTCTAAAGACGGCAATGCTGACATTTACCAGATGGATCTGGCCAGCCGTGATCTAACCAAACTCACCGACCACTGGGCCATTGAAACCGAAGGCAGTTACAGTGCCGGCGGAGACGAAATCTTCTTTACCTCTGACCGCTCTGGTGGCCCGCAAATCTACCGTCAGAAAGGTAAGGGCGAGCCGCGCAGGATAACCTTTGGTAGCCGCTACAACGCGCGCCCGAGGCCAGACCAAAAAGGCGAATTTGTGTATTACGTGCACCAGCGCAACAGCGGGTTTCACATTGCGCGCACCAATCTTGAAAGCGGGGAAGAAACCGTGCTTACCCGCACCGAATCCGATGAATCACCCAGTGTCTCCCCCAACGGACGCATGCTGATCTACGCTACCCGTCAGGGTGGTGCCAGCGTGCTGACGGTTATCTCGGCGGATGGCGGTGCAGCTTATAGCTTGCCCGCTACCGAAGGCGATGTCCGTGAGCCAGCGTGGGGCCCGCTGCCTCGGTAACTGGCTGGCCCAAAAAGGCCGGCGGGTGAGTGACGACGTAAACGCAGTTTTTGAATAATCGATGACCGTGTTTTAACCCATTGACGACAAATTTTTAACCTATTAATCACAAGGAAATGCTCATGAATTTTTCAGTTCAGTCCAAAGCCATTGCCATGCTGTTCTCGGTTGGCCTCATTGCCGGTTGTAGCTCTACTGGTGATCCTATGGAAGACGCCGATTACGGTTCCGATGTGTCAGCGGTAGACCAGCAGGGTGGCTCCACCGTGTACAGCGATGGCAGCCGTGACGGTGTATCGTCTTCACAGCTGAGCGAAGAAGAGCGTATGGCTGCACAGCAGCAGTCGCAACAGATGGCGCTGCGTGACGTTACCGTTTTCTACTTTGATTTTGACACCGCTGAAATCAACGCAGAATCCCGTGACGCGCTGGTTGCCCATGCCCGCTACCTGTCTACTAACCCGTCAATGAACGCCCGCCTGGAAGGCCATGCGGACGATCGTGGCACCAAAGAATACAACCTGGCCCTGGGCGAGCGCCGTGCTAACGCAGTGCAGCGCTTCCTGATCGTAAATGGCGCGTCACGTGGCCAGCTTGAAACCATCAGCTATGGTGAAGAAAAGCCAGCGGTACAGGGCATGAGCGACAGCGCCCGGTCCCAGAACCGTCGGGTAGAACTGATTTTTCGTTAACCGTTGCTGTTAGTATCAACAGGAACTTTTAGCATCCAACAGGTACGCCCATGACTATAAAGCTCATGGCGGCTGCCACCCTCCTGTTTGCGGTAACGCAGGCAGGAGTGGTGCTGGCACAGTCGTCGACACCGGCATTCCAGAATAATACGTCTGAGGCCAGCCGTCAGGCCGGCAATAATCAAGCGAGCGCAGAGTTGTTTTACATGCTGCAGCAGTTGCAGGGAGATTTACGGCGCCTGCAGGGTGAGATGGAAGAGCAGCGCCATCTGGTAGAGCGCCTGGAACAACAGGGCCGCGATCGCTACATTGATCTTGACCAGCGTATTCTGAAGCTGACTGCAGCACAGCAGCAGGCTCAGGTGGCCGCCAGTGCCGCACCTGTGCCCGCAACGCCCGAAACTGCCAGCGTGCAAACCAAAGACTATCGTCAGCCCTCTGCTGAAGAAAGCAAAGCTTACAACAGCATTGTTGATCTGATCCGTAACCAGAAAAAATACGATCAGGCGATCACCCAAATTTATGAGTTTCTGGACACGTATCCCGAAGGTGACCTAACCGTGAACGCCTATTACTGGCTCGGCGAAGTCTATCTGGTAAAACCTCAGCTAGAGCAGGCCAAACAGGCCTTCAGTATTGTTGCCACGCGCTTTGCCGACCACCGCAAAGCCGCAGATTCAACTTACAAGCTTGGGGTTACTCTGGACAGGCTGGGCGAAAAGGAAGAGGCCGGACGGCGAATGCAAACGGTGGTAAAAAACTACCCGGACACCAGCGCGGCGAAGCTGGCTCAGAGCTATCTTGACGGCCAAAGCAGCGGCGGTTGAGGTTCGGCGTTTGGGAAAAATGAAAAAAACGGGCGCAAGGGGTTGATCACGCCTGAAAAATCATTAATATGTGCGCCTCGCTCAGGGTCGTTAGCTCAGTTGGTAGAGCAGTTGGCTTTTAACCAATTGGTCGATGGTTCGAATCCATCACGACCCACCAAACACCCGTCAGGGTCTTGCTAACGCAGTGTGTTAGCACAGATTGCTGTTATAGTGATCCGACGGTAAGCACTGAAGCGTTGCAGTGCTGCGGTGTTAAAGCAGTTTCAACGCGCAAGCACGCCGACCAACAGGCTGTTTGTTATTCAGTGAGCAATTTAGGGTCGTTAGCTCAGTTGGTAGAGCAGTTGGCTTTTAACCAATTGGTCGATGGTTCGAATCCATCACGACCCACCATTATTCAAGGTCTGCTGCAAAGCAGACCTTTTTTTTGTCTTTTTTTTTACCTTTGACTCATCGCTCCCGACGTTCCCACTTGTTCTCCGTCGCTTTTGCTCTGCTGCCAGGCGGTACACCGGAGTTTGAGATGATATACTCGTTCACAGAATGTCACTGCCAGAAAGCAATTGAGAGAAGCTTTAAATGACGAAAGCCGACGACCGTATCCTTGTTCAGGAATACCTGGCCCACGCCGCGGAGCCAAAGCCCCTTAGCGCTGAAGAAAAGGCGCGGCTTGAAGCTCGCATCAAGGCTGCTCTGAAGGAAAAAAACGCTGTTCTGGTGGCGCACTATTACGTCGACCCAGACATTCAGCGCCTGGCTGAAGAAAGCGGTGGCTGTGTCGCCGACTCCCTGGAAATGGCCCGATTTGGCAATCAACATCCCGCGTCTACCGTGGTGGTGGCCGGCGTTCGTTTTATGGGCGAAACCGCTAAAATCCTGAATCCGGAAAAAACCGTTCTAATGCCTACCCTGGAGGCCACCTGCTCGCTAGATGTAGGTTGCCCGGTGGATGAGTTTTCAGCTTTCTGCGACGAACATCCAGACCGCACTGTGGTGGTGTACGCCAACACCTCGGCGGCAGTTAAAGCTCGCGCTGATTGGGTAGTCACCTCAAGCTGCGCCCAGGCCATTGTGGAATCGCTGGACGCCCGCGGTGAAAAGATCCTGTGGGCGCCAGACAAACATCTGGGCCATTGGGTGCAGAAAACCACCGGCGCCGATATGTTGCTGTGGAATGGCTCCTGCATTGTGCACGAAGAGTTCAAACACCGTGGCCTGGAAGATCTGAAAGCGCTTTACCCGGATGCTGCCGTATTGGTACACCCGGAATCACCGGATGCGGTCGTGGAACTGGCCGACGTTGTAGGGTCTACCTCACAGCTGATCAACGCCGTACAAACCCTGCCGAACGAACGCTTTATTGTGGCGACCGACAACGGCATTTTTTATAAAATGCAGCAGCTGGCGCCCAACAAGACCCTGATTGAAGCGCCTACCGCCGGTAACGGTGCGACCTGCCGCAGCTGCGCCCAGTGTCCGTGGATGGCTATGAATGGGCTGGAAAACCTGCTGGCCGTGCTGGAAGCGCCAAAAGGCCAGGCCAGCAATCAGGAAGTGCTGGTAGACGAAGCCCTGCGTAAAGATGCTCTGCGGCCTTTACAGCGCATGCTGGATTTTACCGCCAACATGAGTCTGAAGGCGGCCGGCAACGCCTGAAATGTTTAACCATTGCGCCGAACGTTAAGCTCGGCGGTAATGGCGTTCAAACGCTCGGTTACAATCTGGCGCATGGGTGAGCCGACCGTCAGTTTTTCCTGGGCCTGGCGTAATTGGCGCTGGGCCGATTCCAGGTCGCCCATCAATACATCGTATTCCGCCCTTGCCCTGTGCACTCCCACAATATTGCGTGCCATACCTTCGGCTTCTGCCAGTTGGAACCACAAGTGCTCCTGTTGCGGTTTGTTGCGAGCCAGCTGCGACAGCAGCTCCGCCGCCGCTGCTCCGTTATCCGAGGCCAGCTCCAGCTGTGCCAGCGTGTGGGTAATCGGGTAGTTGTCCGGGTTGCGGGCCAGCGCCCGCACCAGCAGCGCCCGCGCTTCGGTCAGGCGTTTGGCGGCAATCAGGCTTTGTGCCAGGGTCACCTGAAACGTAATGCGCCCTGGATTGGCCAACAACAGCTGGTTAAGCAGGGTCTCAGCTTCAGCGTATTGGCCGTCTTCTATATAAGCTACTGCCAGCCCATAACGAATCGCTGTATTGCTGGTATCGTTGCTAGAGCCTGTGCCGGTATTTTTTAATTCATTGAGCGCCGCCCGAAAACTGTCGATGGCAGCGGTCGCAGAAGCCGCGTAATGCACTTGCAGGCGGGCCCGTATCAGATGGTATTCCGGGCTGTCTTCGATGCGCTCTACCGGGTATTGCTCGGCGCGGTTCTGGGTGTCGGCAACCCGGCTCTGGGTTAGCGGGTGGGTAGACAAGTACTCTGGTACGCGGTTGCCCTGCAAGCGGTTTTGTCGCGTCATAATTTCAAACATTTCCGGCATGCCCCGCGGGTCTAGCCCGGCATTGGCAAGAATATCCAGCCCGACCCGGTCCGCTTCCTGCTCATTCGCGCGGCTGTATTCCAGCATATTCTGAATGGCCAGGGCCTGAGTGCCGGCAATGGCGGCAATACCGATGTCAGACTGGGTAACGGCTGTTAGCACAATACCGGCAATCAGGCCGGCGATGGTCAGCGGAGTGCTGGTTTGCTGCTGCTCCAGGCGGCGGGCAAAATGGCGTTGGCTAAGGTGAGCCAGCTCGTGAGCCAGCACCGACGCAAACTGCTGCTCGGTGCGGGCAAACAGAAACAGACCGCCGTTTACCCCTACAATGCCGCCGGGCACCGCAAAAGCATTGATGGCAGGGTCGTCAATCAGCGCTAGCGTCAGGTCACGGTTTTGCAGGGGCGCCGCTGGCACCAGGCTGTAAAGAATGGCACCCAGGTAGTCATATACCAAAGGATCAGTGATCTGCGGAGCGGAGCGCCGCAGCGATACCAACACCTCGCGGCCGATATCGGCTTCCTGCTGGCCGGCAATCAGGCCGCCACCGGTGCCGCCGATGGTGGGTAGCGTGCTACCCTGAATTTGGGCGGCGGCGCCTGTACTGACACCTATCGTCATTAACGGCAGCGCGAGCAGCGCACAGAGCAGGGTATTGAAGCGAAAGTGGCCATTCAGGCTGTTCATGTTCTGGGTCTATCCTGTGTCGGAATATCCTGAGCGTCACATAACCAATGATTGTGATGCAATACAATAACACTGGCGGCATAATGCCGGCTCATTAATCAAACGCTGTTACGGGTTAACGTTTAACATGGCTGATCGAACACTGGATGCATCGGGCCTGCAATGCCCGATGCCTTTGTTGAAAACCAAACTCGAACTGAACACCATGGCCCCCGGCGAACAGCTGGAAGTGGTTGCTACAGATCCTGGCTCAGCCCGCGACATTCCGGCGTTTATCGCCTTGTCTGCCCATCACCTGGTGGAGTCGGCCGTTAACGGCAGCCAGTACCGTTTTATTATCCGCTGCGGCGATTCAGTGCGGCGGAGCTATTAATGGTTAGAATATTACGCGGATTCGCCCACAAATACTTTTCAGATGAAGAAGCCGTCATCCTTGGGCTGATGCTGGTTATCGGCACCATGTTCGTCATCTGGTTTGGTGCCATGCTGGCCCCGGCCATTGCTTCGTTGATCGTTGCTTTTATTCTGCAGGGCCTGGTTACCAAAATGTTGGCCTGGAAAGTGCCGGAATCGCTGGCGATCCTGATTGTGTTTTTACTGTTCCTCGGCATTTTGGCCGGTGCCATTTTTGGCCTGCTGCCACTGGTGTGGACCCAGCTGTCTAATCTGGCTCGGGAAACACCGCGCATTATTGGCGAATTACAGTCGTATATGGAACTTTTGCCCGAACGCTACCCGCAGCTGGTGTCGTTGGATGCAATCGCCACGATTTACCAGCAGGTGTCTAGCGAAGTGGGGCAGGCCACCCAATGGCTGGTGTCTGCGTCGCTGTCCAGCATTCCGGACCTGTTGGCACTGCTGATATACGCTGTTCTGGTGCCGATACTGGTATTTTTCTTCCTGAAAGACCGCGATGTTCTGTTGGGTTCTATTGCCCGCATGTTGCCGCCGCAGCGTGCAACCATGCGTAAAATCTGGCACGAAGTGAATCTCCAGTGCGCCAACTACGTGCGTGGCAAAGCCCTGGAGATCCTGATTGTTGGAACCACCACGTATATAACCTTCAAACTTTTGGGTATGCCTTACGCCGCCTTGCTGTCCTTGCTAGTGGGTCTGAGCGTGGTGATTCCTTATATTGGCGCCGCAGTTGTCACTGTGCCAGTGGCTATCATCGGCTTGTTTGCCTTTGGCTGGGGCAGCCAGTTTATCTGGATAATGGTGGCATACGGCGTCATTCAGGCTTTAGACGGCAACGTGTTGGTGCCGGTGCTGTTTTCTGAAGTCAACAACCTGCATCCGGTCGCCATAATTGTCGCGGTTCTGTTTTTCGGTGGTATCTGGGGGCTCTGGGGCGTGTTTTTTGCCATCCCTCTGGCCACAATGCTGAAAGCGGTGGTGGCCGCCTGGCCGGTGCGTGAGTTACCCCCGGCACCGACCAACCGCGAAAGGCAGATAACGACTATAGTGCTTTGACTGCAGCGAGAACCTCATCAACGTGGCCCGGCACTTTTACGCCGCGCCATTCCTGACGAAGAACGCCTTTGGCGTCGATCAGAAAGGTGCTGCGGTCAATGCCCATGTATTCTTTGCCGTAGAGTTTTTTCAGTTTGATGACGTCGAACAAAGCGCAGAGCTTTTCGTCTTTGTCGGAAATCAGGTGAAACGGCAGTTCGAACTTGCCACGGAAATTGTCGTGGGATTTCAGGCCATCGCGGGACACACCAAAAATCTCGGTGTCATGTTCGGTAAAGGCTTGCATGTTGTCGCGAAAGTCTTGGCTCTCGGTGGTACAGCCGGGTGTATTGTCTTTCGGGTAAAAATAGATCACCACATTGCGGCCGCGTAAATCGGCCAGGCGAACCGTCTGGTCGCCGGTAGCAGTCGCTTCAAAGTCAGGTATGGTTTTGTTCAGTTCTACGGATGGCATGACATCTCCTTTAATTCCCTTGTGTCAGTTCGTGCCCAACATTACCATAACGGTTTTAATCGGACGGAGCTTTTATGATTACGGGTAGCCTTGTCGCACTGGTCACACCTATGCACCCAAATGGAGACATTCATTGGGAGCACCTGGACAAACTGGTGGACTTTCACATTGAAAATGGCACTCATGGCATCGTTGCCGTGGGCACAACCGGCGAGTCTGCGACTCTGGACCCGGAAGAGCACTGTAAAACCATCGGCCACATCATCAAACGTGTGAATGGTCGCATTCCGGTGATCGCCGGAACCGGTGGCAACAGTACCCGCGAAGCCATTGCGCTCACGTCCGCGGCCCACAAGCTAGGAGCCGATGCCTGCCTGCTAGTGGTGCCTTATTACAATAAGCCGACCCAAGAAGGCCTGTACCAGCATTTCCGCACCATCGCCGAAGCCGTTCCAATGATGAAGCAAATGCTTTACAACGTGCCTGGCCGCACTGCCTGCGACATGCTGAACGAAACCGTGGTTCGTCTGGCCGATATTCCCAATATCATCGCCATTAAAGACGCCACCGGCAATATTCCCCGCGGCGCCGAGTTAATTCAAGCGGTAAAAGGCCGTTTGGACGTCTATTCGGGTGATGACGCAACGGCCATGGAACTGATGCTGGCCGGCGCCAAAGGCAACGTATCGGTAACGGCCAACGTCGCCCCCCGGGCCATGGCCGATTTGTGCACGGCGGCTGTTGCCGGCAGTCGCGAAGAAGCCGAACGCCTGAACGAACTGCTGATGCCCCTGAACCGCAAACTGTTCCTGGAAGCCAATCCGATTCCGGTAAAATGGGCGTTGCAACGCATGGGTATGATCGGTGATGGCTTGCGCCTGCCATTGACGGTACTCAGCGAACAATTCCATGGCGAAGTGGAAGAGGCCCTGAAAGCTTCAGGCGTACTCTGAACGTGCTGAATCTGTTCCAATACCGGAGTAAGTCCATGCAGGTTCTCTCCAGAACCCGTTACTTAAGATGCACAGCGCCTTTTAAGGCGCTGACCTTAAAAGCCCAAGCCCTCAAAATCCAAGCCTTTCCATTCTCGGCCGGTAAACCCCTGGCCATCGCCACCGGCTTTGCGCTGGTGGCGGGCTTAGGCGGCTGCAGCTTGGTTTCGGATCGTTCCGCGGATTACGTCAGTGCGCCCGAAGGCAAGGCCATTGAACTACCCGCAGGCGCCGACGAATCCCGCTTCCGACAAGTTATGCCTGTGCGTGATATTAACCTGGCCAATGCGGGTAAACTTTACCCGGACGGCATTCCAACACCGCCAGACATGACCTCTGAAATTCTAGACCAGAATTATGTGGTAGAAGAGCTAGACGGCCGCGCCTGGCTGTTGGTGAATGACGTTCCGGGTCGCTTGTGGCCTGCAGTCACCGCGTATATGTCGGACCGCCGCCTGGGCGTTGCGTTCGACAGTCCGCAGCTTGGCTTGCAGCAAAGCGAGCTGGTGAACTTCAGCCTGCGCGCCCGTGAACTGGTGCAGCTTGAGGGCGAGGCCAGCGCAAGCGAACCCAAAGTGCTAATACAGGTACGCATTGCACCCGGTGTTCGCCGTAAATCCACGGAAATTCAAGTGCGTAACATAGTGGTAGCCGATCAGCCCGAGGCTCTGCTGAGCTGGGACACCACCCTCGCCCCAGGCTCCGCTGACTTGGAGCTGCAAAAACGCGTTCTGGCCGACATGGGCGAGTTTTTGAAAGCCGGGGAAGAGAACAAGTCCTTCTCCCGCGCGGCTTCGGGTATGACCAGCAAACCCTTGGTAAAACTGATATCCGAAAACGAGCAGGCCAGTGCCATCGAAATGCAGCTCGATTACGGCCGTGCTTGGGCGGAAGTCAGCCGCGCGCTGAACGAAGCGGATATGACCGTTATAGACCTGAACCGCAGTGAAGGCTGGTTCCAGGTGGACTATCGCAGCACCGACGAGCGCGAATCGGGCTGGTTCAGTTGGTTTAGCGATAACGAAGCTCCGCGCCACACCCATACGGTGAACGTTACCCGCGGCGAACAGAAGGTACAGGTCAGCGCGGAAACCGCCGTTAACTATAGCGGTGAACAAACACCTTCCACGCTTCTTAACCGCCTGTTTGCCTATCTTTATTAACCGCTGGCTTTACTGATGATAACCGGGATGGCTTACGCCGGCCCGTTTTTGGAGAATCCCATGGAAAAGCGCAAAGAACTTTACGCCGGCAAGGCCAAGTCGGTGCACACCACTGACGACCCTGAGCGTTTTGTACTGGTATTCCGCGACGACACCTCGGCCTTTGACGGCGAGAGAATAGAGCAGCTGAACCGCAAAGGCATGGTGAACAACAAGTTCAACGCCTTCATTATGGAAAAGCTGGAAGCTGCAGGCATTCCTACCCACTTCGAAGGCTTGCTGTCAGACGTTGAATGCCTGGTGAAAAAGCTCGACATGATTCCGGTCGAGTGCGTGATTCGTAACATTTCCGCCGGCAGCCTGTGCCGCCGTATTGGAATAGAAGAAGGCCTGGAACTGAATCCACCCACCTTCGAACTGTTCCTGAAAAACGATGCGCTGCATGACCCCATGGTCAACGAATCACTGGCGATCAGTCTGGGCTGGGCCAACGCCGACGAGCTGGCACAGATGAAGGTGCTGACGTATAAAGTGAATGACGTGCTCAAAAACCTGTTTGCAGACGCCGGAATGCTGCTGGTGGACTACAAACTGGAATTTGGCCGCAGCCATGGCCAGATTTTGCTGGGCGACGAGTTCAGCCCCGATGGGTGCCGCATATGGGATGCCAAAACCCGCAATAAAATGGACAAAGACCGCTTCCGCCAGGGCCTTGGTAGCGTGATTGAAACCTACGAAGAAGTAGGCCGCCGCCTGGGTATGTCGTTCGACTGATACGGATTTAAAATACGGAGCATCAACTATGCGCAGATTATTCATGATTTTGGCCGGATCAGCCGTTCTAGCAGCGCCAATGGCGCAAGCAGACGTGCTGGGGCTTGGCGCTCAGGTGGGTTACTGGAATTCAGAGCTGTCTGGTGACGTTGCAGCCAATGGTGGCTCGGTGGACGTCAAAGACGAGCTTAATCTGGACGGTGAAAGCAGCAATCAGCTGAGTTTGTACCTGGAACACCCGGTCCCTCTGCTGCCCAATGTGCGTGTGGCTTATATCAATATTGACCAGACTGCCCGTGGCCAGTTGAGCGGTAGCTTCGATGGTATTAGCGCCGGCTCAGACGTACGCTCTGATCTGGAACTGGAACAGCTGGATTTAACCCTGTATTACGAAGTACTGGACAACTGGGTTAATCTGGACCTAGGCCTGACGGTCCGCGATTTCTCCGGCGAGTTGCTGGTGCAGGGTAACGGCCAAAGTAGTCGGACGACAGCCGATGCGGTTGTGCCCATGGGCTATCTGGCAGCGCGTTTTGATCTGCCGTTCAGCGGTGCCAGTGTTGGCATTGAAGGCAATGCCATTGCCTACAGCGGTGACTCCCTGCACGATTTCAACGTGTACGGCCAGTATCAGTTGTCACTACTGCAGTTGCGCGCCGGCTATCGCCAGATGGCAGTGGATTACGAAGACGGTGACGACCGCTTCGATGTAAAAATCGATGGCCCGTTTGTCAGCGCCGGTGTGGTGTTTTAAGGAGAAAGTCTGTTGAAAATTCTGGTCACCGGTAGCGCCGGTTTTATTGGTTTCCATCTTGCGCAACGCCTGCTGGATCGCGGCGACGAAGTCATCGGGGTTGATAACCTGAATGACTACTACGATGTGAATCTGAAAGAAGCTCGCTTGGCAAAGCTAACGGGCAGAGCCGGCTTTACCGAAGTACGCCAGGATATCGCCGACCGCAACCTTATGGCCGCGCTCTTTGAAGAGCACAAACCTGAGCGTGTGGTGCACCTGGCGGCCCAGGCCGGGGTGCGCTATTCCATCGAAAACCCCCAAGCCTATGTAGACGCCAACCTGGTAGGCTTTATGAATATTCTGGAAGGCTGCCGCCGCAACGATGTGCAGCATTTTGTATATGCCTCCAGCAGCTCGGTTTACGGTGCCAACGAAGCCATGCCGTTCTCGGTGCACGACAACGTAGACCACCCGCTTAGCCTCTATGCTGCCTCGAAAAAAGCCAATGAGCTGATGGCCCACACCTACAGCCATCTGTACAACTTGCCCACCACCGGGCTGCGCTTTTTTACCGTGTACGGTCCTTGGGGCCGGCCTGATATGGCGCCGTTCATCTTCACCAGGAAAATTCTGGCCGGCGAGCCGATTGACGTATTCAACCACGGCCATCACAAACGCGATTTCACCTATATCGACGATATCGTGGAAGGCGTGGTGCGCACTCTGGATCAAATCGCGCAACCGAATCCCCAGTGGAGCGGCGCCCAGCCAGACCCAAGTACCAGCCGCGGGCCTTATCGCATCTACAACATCGGCAGCAACAATCCGGTGGAACTGGCGCGGTTTATTGAAACCATTGAACAGTGTACCGGTAAAAAAGCCGAGAAAAATCTGCTGCCCATGCAGCCGGGTGACGTGGTCGCAACGTACGCCAACGTAGATGGCCTGATCAGCGATGTCGGCTACAAGCCAGAAACCCAGCTAGAGCAGGGCATTGAACAGTTTGTTCATTGGTATCGGGATTTCTATAAGGTTTAAATGCGTCTTGTGTCAGCAATTCTTAAAGAGCTTTCTCCCAAGAACTTTTTATTGCGCGTTTGAGCCCAGCCGCTTTAACCGTTCCGGCAATTCCAGGGTAATTTTTGACTTCGCCAGCGGGCAGTCGAATTGCAGATAATACGCCAGCAGTTGCAAGGGTACCCCAGCGGCTGATCCATACAGCCTGTCGGCCACAATCGGGTGGCCAATACTCGCTAAATGGCGGCGAATCTGGTGTTTTCGACCGGTTTCAATGCGCACATTTACCCTGGAAGTACTGGCCTTAGTGTCAACGGCCCCCGTATTGACGACGCTAGTTGTGGTGGAATTGATATTGATGGAACCGGTATTGATAGAACCGGTATTGATATAAAGAGTACTCACATGGCTAATCGCGGCTTTACCGTCAATTTCGCCGTCAATCGTTTGCTCCTTCACACCCAGCACGCCTGTTACGTCTGCCAAATATTGTTTGATGATTGTGCGCCCGGCAAACAGTTGTGACAGTGCCGCAGCGGCTTTTGAATCGTGAGCAATCAGCATCAAACCCGCGGCGTCGGCGTCCAAGCGATGAATCAAAAAGCAGGGTCGGTTTAACTGCACCTCGGCCACTCGCAACAAACTGCAGTGATCACCCCACTGCGAGCCCTGGGCCAGTAGCCCGTGGGGTTTAAACCACACACTGTAGCGGCCCTTGTCTTCCAGCAACTCAGCCTCTGGCGCCTTGCGCGCCAGAACCGCCTCGTCATAGTACAACTGCATGCGGGTGCCCGCTTTCACGTCGCGCTTGGCTTTGCGCAACCGCACAATCTTTCCCTTCAAGGTCCACCAGCAAGCGCCTTTCGCCATGGCGTCTTTGATACGCTGCTTCGGCAGGCCAGAAGCCTCACTTAGAATGTCCACGGCCAAGCCGGGGGTTTCTACGGTGATATCGACGGTGGTACGCATGGGCGGGCCTGATAGAAAAGTGAGCCGCCGATTATAGAAGATATGGCTGGCTAGACAAGCAGGGGACGCCAAACCGGGGACGGATTTCAAATCCGTCCCCTATCATGCCGACCCCCAGTCCGTTGATTTCTGGTTCCGTCAGCTAAAACACCAGCACCAGCGTAAATAATCCGTAAATGCTCGCCTGATGTCTGGTTATTTAAGCCGATCAGGTTAGGCTATGCCGCTTGCTTACGATTATTGAGGTTTGAAGTTGTGGTTTCATCAAAGTGGTCTTTTTCTCGTGTTCTTGTCGTTCTGATTTTTGTTGCTGTGCTTGTGGGTAGCGCCTTTTGGGCGTATCGCCACTCTTACGCTGCAAGTAATAACACCGCTGACGTGACCACTACAGCCGTCAGTCGAGGGGACATTGACGTTTTGGTGAGCGCCACCGGCGTTCTGGAACCCAGCAACTTTGTGGATGTGGGCGCGCAAGTATCCGGACTGCTAGACGCGATTCACGTCAGAGTGGGCGAACAAATCAACAAAGATCAGCTGCTGGCAGAAATTGACCCGACCATCTATCTGGCCAGGGTAGATGCCAATCGTGCCCAACTAAAAAATCAACAGGCCCAGTTGGCCGATCGCAAAGCCCAGCTTACCCTTGCCGACATACAGTTCCAGCGCCAGACCAACCTGTTCCGTGAAGACGCCACCACCCGGGAAAACCTGCAAATTGCCGATGCCTCGCTGGCGTCTGCCAAGGCTCAGTTAGCTATGTTGCAAGCGCAACTGGAGCAGACCGCATCTACCCTGCGTGCGGAAGAAGCCAACCTGGATTACGCCCGCATTTATTCCACCATGGAAGGCACCGTCGTATCCATCACTGCCCGCCAGGGCCAAACCCTGAATACGTCACAGCAAGCACCGGTGCTGATGCGCATTGCTGATCTGTCGAGCATGAAAGTCCGCGCCCAAGTGTCTGAGGCCGACGTGGGCAGGCTAGCACCGGGCGACAAGGTGTATTTCACCACTCTGGGCGAACCCGGCAAACAGATTTATGGCCAGCTGGATTACATCGAACCCACGCCCGAAGTGCTCAACAACGTGGTGTTGTACAACGCGTTTTTCAGCGTGCCCAATGAAGCAGGGCGTTTATTGCCCAGCATGACCGCTCAGGTATTTTTTGTAGTGGAACAGGCGCGTGACGTATTGAGGGTGCCCGCGGCGACCGTTGTGGGCGGTCAGGTTTGGTTGCAACAGGGCTCTGGCGAGCTGGTAGAGCGCAAAATTGAGGTAGGCATCAGCAACCGTATTTATACCGAAGTTCGCGACGGTCTGGCCGATGGCGATCTGGTGGTCACAGGCGGAGCTCCATCAATGGAAGCAACGTCTTCGGGCATGGGTGGGCGCTCACGGTGACAGCTCCGCTGATTGAATTACGCCAGATTACCCGAACCTTCGGCGAAGGCGACTTGCAGGTGCCTGTGCTCAAGGGCCTAGATTTGAGCATTCAAGCCGGGGAATTTGTCGCCATTATGGGGGCATCCGGGTCTGGCAAATCCACCTTGATGAACATTCTTGGCTGTCTGGACGTGGCAAGCTCCGGGCATTATTTATTTCAGGGCAAAGACGTGTCCGGGTTCAAGCGCGACGACCTGGCTCGTGCCCGCCGCGAATCCTTCGGGTTTATATTCCAGAGCTACAATCTGCTGCCGGGCATAAGCGCGTTAGACAACGTTGAAATACCGGCCATCTACGCCGGCCTTGGCAAAAAACAGCGCCGGGAGCGATCCACCGAATTGCTTGGTGAGCTCGGGCTAAGCGATAAATTGCTCAACACCCCGGCCCAGCTGTCGGGCGGGCAACAGCAGCGGGTATCGATTGCCCGGGCGTTAATGAATGGCGGTCAGATTATACTGGCGGACGAACCAACCGGCGCCCTCGACAGCGTCAGCAGCAAAGACGTCATGCGGCTGCTGCAAAGCCTGTCAGACCGCGGTCACACCGTTATTCTTATTACCCATGACGCCAAAGTCGCCCAGGCGGCAGATCGCCAGATCACCATCGCCGACGGGCTGATAACCCACGATACCGGCGCCGTTCAAGGCAACGCTGATGCGTCAGAAACTCCCCCGGCCGCGCAGCCCATGGCTAAAACAACCGACGTTAGTGGCGCTTCCGGTTGGTTTGAGGCGCTAAAAAGCGCGGTGCATTCCCTCAGCACAAACCTGTTCCGTACGGCGTTGACCCTTTTGGGCATTGTGATTGGCGTAGCGTCGGTGATCACCATGCTGGCGATCGGTGAAGGCGCACGCCAAGACATTGTTGACAGAATCAGCGCTATGGGCAGCGACCTACTGCTGGTGCGCCCCGGTGGTCCGGACCAGAGGGGTGGACGTTGGAGCGTCACCACCCTGGTGCCGTCTGACTACCACGCCATTCGAGACATACCCGGCATTCGCGCAGCGGTTCCGGAAGTCACAGGCGGCCAAACCCTGCGTTTCGGTAATCGCGATCACCAAACCGAAGTGAATGGCACGGCCTACGAATTTCCCGCCGCACGGCAATGGTCCGTGGTCGCCGGTACCTTTTTTGACGAAGCCGACGAAAACCGCTACGCCGCCGTGGCGGTGTTGGGCAAAACCGTGGCCGAATCTTTATTTCCCGAACAAAGCCCGTTGGGCCATTACCTGATGGTTAATAATGTTCTGTTTCAGGTCATTGGCGTAATGGACGAGCGCGGGGCTTCCCCCTGGGGTCAAGACCAGGACGACGTTGTGCTGGTGCCTTACACCACCGCCAACCTGCGCATATTTGGCCAAAACTATCTGCGCAACATCACCGTTGCGGTGGCAGATTCCGCCGACATGAACGCGGTGCAAGACCAGGTTCACAGCACCTTGCTCACGCGCCACGCCAGCGAAGATTTCCAGATTCGCAATATGGCGTCGCTGATCGATACCGTGTCAGATACCCAAGACACCCTGACATGGTTGTTGGGTTCCATCGCGGCCATTTCGTTGCTGGTGGGTGGCATCGGCGTGATGAACATCATGCTGGTGAGCGTGACCGAACGCACCCGGGAAATTGGCATCCGTATGGCCACAGGCGCGCGCACCCGTAACATTCTTCAGCAGTTTTTAACCGAGGCCTGGCTGGTGTCGGCCATTGGTGGCGTTATAGGCGTCATCCTTGGCATAGCAGCAACTCAAATCGTAGGCTGGCTTGACACACCCGTTGTGGTCACCGTGTTCCCCATGGTGCTGGCGTTCAGCTGCGCCTTTGGTACCGGGCTTCTATTTGGCTATTTGCCCGCGCGCAAAGCCGCTCATCTGGACCCCGTCCAGGCCTTGGCCGCGGAGTAATTTTATGATCCATCGCTCACAACACACGTTGCGTTTGGCACGGCTGAAACGGCGCCTGGCCCAGCCTAAACGGCGACGGACATCCGGCATCTGCGTTTTAGCGGCCTGCTTGGCCCTGGCAGGTTGCGCCACTCAGACTGCCCCGCCAGCTCCCGTGCTTATTGACGGCACACCTGTGACGGCCTTGGCCTGGGCGCCAGAACTGAACTCGAGTGCTTTAAGCGGGCTAGCCGTCACCGACCAACAATGGTGGCAGGCCTATGGCGATCCCAACTTGTCGGCGTTGATTGAAAAAGCGCAGGCGGCCAACCCGGACTTGGCCATTCTGGCCGAGAATCTGGTACAGGCCGATCTACAGCTGCAGAACGCCGGCGCCAGCCTGCTGCCCGGCATTGGTTTAAGCGGCAGTACTGGCGAACAAACAAGGCGCCCAAACGGCGACGACTGGCGCAGCAGTGGGTCCACGTCGGTATCCACGTCTATCAGTTACGAGGTGGATCTATGGGGCAGGCTGAGCGCAGCAGAAAGTGCCGCCAGCTTCCGCCGAGATGCCAGCGCTTTTGATTTCTCCGCCGCGCAGCTCAGCCTTTCCGGCGCAGTGGCCAGTAACTGGTTCCAATTGTTGGAGTTACGCCAGCGCTTGAACATCGCCCGGCAAAATCTGGAATTGGCAGAGCAAACCCTGCGCATTGTGGATGTGCGATACCGCAACGGCGTTGCCGACCGTTCCGAACTAGCCCGCCAACGCACCGCCGTGCTGGTGTTGCGCAACGCCTTGCCCACGCTGGTGTATGGCCTGCGCCAGAGCGAAGCGGCACTGCAGGTGCTTAGCGGCGAACCGCCCTGGATGGTAAACGCAGATGTGCCAGCAGGGGCTTTAGAACAACTCAGTATTCCAGACATTAATGCAGCATCGCCCGCAGAGCTGATTACCCGAAGGCCAGACCTTGCCGCCGCCGAAGCCCGCTTGCAGGCGGCCAACGCCGACATCGCCCAGGCCCGAGCCGCGCTCTTGCCGGCGGTGTCATTAAGCGCGGCTCTGGGACTCTCTTCTGATGGGTTGTTCAGCCTTTCCAGTCCGCTGACGACTGCGAACGGTTTGCTTGCCCTTAGCCAAACCCTGTTCGACGGTGGCGCGCGAAGCAATAATGTGGCGCTCAGCGAATCGCGCCAGGTTGCCCTGGTACAAAATTATCGCTCATCTCTATTGAGCGCGTTTTCAGAAGCGGGAGACGCCATGGCGCGCATCAATCTGTATCGGGAACAGGAACAGCGACTGGCGGAAATTGAACAGCAGGCCGATGAAACCCTGCGCTTAAGTGAGGTTCGCTATCGTCAGGGCGTAGAAGATCTGATTACTCTGCTGGACAGCCAGCGCACGTTGTTCGATGCCAGAGTGCAGCGCAGCGGAGCGCGGCTGAATCGCTTACTGGCAACCGTGGATTTGTACAAAGCAGTCGGCGGTGGCTTTTAAGCCGCCGCCGTGGCACAAAGGACGTGCGGGAAGGGCAGTGTAACGAATCAGGCCGGCTCGAAGCGCTGCTTCAGCCACGCGTTGATGTCGTTGGATTCGTACAGCCATTGGTGGCTGCCGTCCGCTTTGGCAATCCGCAAGCAGGGTACTTTCACGGCACCACCGCCGGCTAAAATTTCAGCGCGGTGCTCAGTGTTATGCTGGGTGTCACGCAGTTCAATATTCAAATTCATGCGCTTGATTTCTTTACGAACTTTGACGCAGAACGGGCAAGTTTTGAATTGATACAGCGCCAGCTCCTGGCACGCTTCGTCTACTTTCTGTTGCTCCTGGGCGCTACGCTGCACTGGTTTGCCACCTCCGATTTGCTCGTTGAGCAGTACAAACGGGGTCAGAATAAGCCGCAAAGTGCGGAAAAAATAACGAATAACAATTCTCATGGAATAAGCCTTGGCGGTCAGTATTAAAAAATAACCCGTAATTATTTACGATCAATTCGCAACTAAAGATCGACAGGGTATCAGATTTTTTGCGCTTCGCGCAGAATCCTGTGACCATTCCGAAAATGACAAAGCAGGGTGATATGGGCATGAACAGCCGCTGGCGGGTAGGCATCGATCTTGGTGGAACAAAAACCGAAGTCATCTTGTTAGACGGCGCCAACGAAACCCAATTTCGCGCCCGCATCTCAAGCCCTCAGGGAGACTACGAAGCCACCCTGAATGCTATCAAAGAACTGGTCGAAGCCGCTGAATTACGGGCCGGCGAAGACGCACTGCCCGTAGGTGTGGGCATTCCCGGCTCCGTGTCGGGCCTGACAGGTTTGGTCAAAAACGCCAATTCCACCTGGCTTAACGGCCAGCCCATGGCCGCTGATTTAACCCACCTGCTGCAACGCCCGGTCTGCCTGACGAATGACGCCAACTGCCTGGCCTTGTCTGAAGCCAGCGACGGCGCAGGGCAGGGCTACAAAGTGGTGTTCGCGGCCATTCTGGGTACCGGCTGCGGCGCTGGCATCACCGTTAACGGCCAGCTGCTCACAGGCCCAAACGGCCTTGCGGGCGAATGGGGCCACAACCCACTGCCATGGACACCACAAACAGAACTAAACCAGCGCCCGTGCTTCTGTGGCCGCTTTGGCTGCAACGAAACCTTCTTGTCTGGCACCGGGCTGGCCCTAACCCATCGTTTGCTGTGGGAAGAGCCGTTGGATGCCCGAAACATCGTTGAGCGTTTTCAAAACGATTCCCGCGCTGCCCGCTCACTCGACGATTACGCAGATCACTTGGCCCGCGGCCTGGCGGCCGTCATCAACTTGCTTGACCCAGACGTCATCGTACTGGGCGGCGGCATGTCAAATGTACCGACCCTTTACGACGAGTTGGCAACGCGTTTGCCGACGTACGTTCTAGGAAGTGAGTGCGAAACACCCATACGCCAAGCGATACACGGCGATTCCAGTGGCGTCCGCGGTGCCGCTTGGCTCGCCCAAGACAGGGGACGGATTTAAAATCCGTCCCCGCCCCCTAGCTCCGGCTTTTTCGCAGCGAAGCTCGAAGAGCCGAACTGAGCACGCCCCAGCGGTTTACGATCAATGCCGCAAAGATCAAACCGCAGCCGGCCAGCTGAACTGGCGTCATGATTTCATCAAACCATCTTGCCGCGAACAAAGACACCCAAACCGGTTCGATCACCAGAATAACGGCACCGTGGCTATGCGCAGACAAGCTCTGCGCATAGGTTTGGGCAAGAAAACGCCCTGCAGTGCCCACAATTGCGCTGGCAAGAATCCACCAGATCAGAAGCGGTGGCGGGTTACTGAACGTTGGCTGCCACGATTCTGTCATGAGCGATTCCACCAAAGTCACCAAGCCGACGGTAAGCAGAGCAATAGCCGTCAGTGGAAGAGCGGGAATGCGCTGTTTTTCGATGGCGTTGCCCTGCCGATTGATGGCAATGCGCTGATTCGCGGCGCGGGTGTTCAATGTAAAGTACAGCGCAAAAATAAAAGCCGCCATCGCGAAAAAAATCTGCGCAGGCTCTGGCTGAAAACCGTTTCGAAGTGACAGAAGTGCCAGCCCGGCTACCGCGACGGGAATGGCAAGCCAGGTGCTTGCAGGTTGTGCCTCTTTAAAAAGGAGGCGAGCAAGGATGGGAACGATCACCACGCCCAGGCTGGTGATGAAAGCACCTTCACCCATGCTGGTGCCATGAAACAACCCCATTACCCAGAAGCTCATGGCAACGCCGAATACCAGGCCTACACCCAAACTGCGTTTAACCTGATCCCCACTCAAACGTGCCAGTGACCGGTAAGCGAAAGCCGCCAAAAAGCTACCTGCGATCAAAAATCTCAGCGCCATAAACAACAACGGTGGCATAAGCAAAATAGCTTCTTTAGAAAATATCCAGCTAGTGGCAGCAAGCAGCGTAACACCAACCAGAATCAGGTCAGATTTATGGGCGTTGGTCATGGTGTGGCTCGGCTTTCAAAAGAGAGGGGACAGATTTAAAATCTGTCCCCAGTTTGCGAGTAATGTATAGTTTGCGAAGTAAAAAAGGAAGACGGCTGATGGTGGTGCTCGTCAAAGTGCACTCCGATTTAAGAGTCACCTAAGTAAAACTCACCTCGCCCGCCACCACCTCAGAACAGCACACGCGATTTCGCCCTAAAGCCTTGGCTTGGTACAACGCCTTATCGGCTCGATTAACGGCGTTTTCCACCGATTCCACGGCGGTATTCACTTCCGCAACGCCTATGCTTACGGTAATACGCACGTCCAATCCATCGCCGGCATCAACGGCATGCCTTTCAACGCCCCTGCGAATACGTTCGGCACAACTCCGGGCTTCTGCGTGGTCAGCGCCGGGCAAAAGAATCATAAACTCCTCGCCGCCAAACCGGGCGACCAGATCCCTGTCCCGGCTGTACTGTTGGAAAATGACCGCTATGTCCACCAATACCAGGTCGCCAACATGATGGCCGTATTCATCGTTCACCGCTTTGAAATAATCAATATCAAGTGCAATAACAGATAAAGCTTCCCCGGCGGCTCTCGCCTTTTCAACCATATACTCACCCTCAGACATGAAATGTCGGCGGTTATAAAGTTGAGTGAGCGGGTCGGTAGCCGCCTGCTGTTTGAATTCATTCTGTTTGGAGCGGATATCCTCCAGCATTTTTATCCGGTAGGAGATGATGAACGCCAGTGTTAGTGCTTCCAGCACAATGCCAATCCCGACACCATGGCTGTTTATATAATTCGGCTCGACCAGGCCCTTGTAATACAACACGGCAACCCCGTTGAACACCACAAAGAAAGTGTGGCCAACAAGAAAGAACTTCACCAAAGGGTGTCCCCTACGCAACAACGAGATACCTACCGAAAAGGTCACAACCATTAACAGCGCCGCGAGGCTGGCTGCGGGTTTCATTGCCCCTACAGGATCAAACAGGCCATACACTAGCGTGATGACCAACAAAGCCAGCATGCCCTGCAGCACGCGGTGTTCGGTGCGGTAGAACTCTGGCGTCTCGAAAATCGACATCATGAACAACAACAGAAAAATCGGCATGCTGATAAGCGCCAGATTCAACACGAAAACGGCATCGCCGTAGACATTGAACGCTTTGCCAAGCAGCCCGTAGGAGAGCGCAATCCACGCCAGGCCCGAGATCAGATACAAAGAATAGAAAATGTTCTCGCTTTTGCTGGTGGCAAAGTACAAAAGTGCGTTGTACAAAACCATTGCCAACATCATGCCCACCAACAGCGCGATATCCAGGTGACCACCAACGAGTGCTTGGCGAGATCGCTCATTGTCGTAGATTTCCAATGAAAACCATTGGTGCGAATACACATGGCTGCGAACATAAACAACCACGGTTTCTCCCAAGGGCACCGTGAACGGATAGATCACCGTTCCCTGGTACATCAGGGGGTGATCACTGGCATCGTTAAGGTCAACCGATGCCTGGTCAATCAGGTTTTGAGAACGCTCTTGAAAGATATCGACTGAACGCACGTGATAAGCACTGGGCAAGTGCAGAAAAAGAGCCCTTGCTTTCAGGCTCGAATTGCGCAGAGTAAATCGGAACCAGGTCACGGCCGCATTGGTGCCAAGCGAGGTGCTGCTGGTCGTCTCCTGAAAGGTCTGCTCACGAACCTCCTTGTAGCTCAGCGACTGAGAACCGTCAGTGAAATACTCAACTTGAAAATCCGTTAACCGAATCGCTTCCTGGCCGATATCCAGAGTCGGCGACGCCTGAGCAGCAAAACTCGAGATAAACAGCAACAAAAAGCACAAAATCATTCGGTAGGTGGCCATTGAAGGGGTCCTTGCACCTGCAAAACTTGGAGCTTAGCACCTGCGGGGCAATTCCCCACATCAACATGGAAAGAAAAGGGACAGATTTTAAATCTGTCCCTGGTTTTCAATCCCCAACCTTCAGACACAAAAAAAGCCACCAGGCTCGCGCTCTAAGTGGCTTTTATTGAACTAAATACTGGTAGGACCAGGCAGATTTGAACTGCCGACCTCTGCCATGTCAAGGCAGCGCTCTAACCAACTGAGCTATGGTCCTGTTTTGCAACGCAGCGAAATATACTGATTTGGCTGCGATGCGTCAACTCTTTATTGGCTTAGGCTACAAGCCCTTTTTGTAGATGTTTTCATACACATAATTGGTCGCTTCTACAAAGCCGTCTATGCTGCCGCAGTCAAAACGGCGGCCTTTGAATTGGTAGGCCAGTACGCAGCCCGTTTTGGCTTGTTCCAGCAGGGCGTCGGTAATTTGTACTTCACCGTTCTTACCAGGCGGTGTGCGCTCCAGAATGTCAAAAATATCCGGTGTCAGAATATAACGGCCGATGATGGCCATGTTGCTGGGCGCGTCTTCCGGTGCAGGCTTTTCCACCATGTCTGTTACCCGGAACAGGCCGTCTTTCATGCACTCGCCCGCAATCACACCGTACTTGTGGGTTTCGTCGGCGGGCACTTCTTCAATGGCCACAATAGAGCAGCGGAACTGGCTGTAAAGTTTGACCATCTGCGCCAGAACGCCGTCTTCGCCGTCAGGCCCCACGCAGAAGTCGTCGGCCAGCACCACGGCGAAAGGGTTATCGCCCACCAGGTTGCGCCCGGTTAGAATCGCATGGCCCAGGCCCTTCATTTCGCTTTGGCGGGTAAAGGCGAAGGTATTGTGGTCAATCAAATCGCGGATAGAGGTCAACAGGCCCTCTTTGCCAGAGCCCGCAATCTGGTGTTCCAGCTCGTAGCTGATGTCAAAATGATCTTCAATGGCGCGCTTACCCCGACCGGTCACAAACCCGAATTCGTGAATCCCGGCAGCTGCCGCCTCTTCAACGCCGTACTGAACCAACGGCTTGTTAACGATAGGAAGAATTTCTTTCGGCATGGCTTTGGTGGCGGGTAAAAAGCGGGTGCCATAGCCGGCAACGGGAAACAGGCACTTCTTGATCATTTCAGCGTCCTTATGAAAGTCAGTATTGGCAAAGTTTACCGAAGTTGATGCCTAAAATGCAGTGTCCATCAAAGAATTCATCTCACGGCTAGTCTATAGTGTGGCAGTTCAGCACGCTGGCAGATTTGGCGCAATAGGCTGAATGTGAATAAGTTATTTAACATTGTGTAATAACTGATTGAAAAATTGAATTATTAAAGTTTTCAATTTTGAGGGTTCAGGCTAGTCATAGGAATTCTCATGGCTTATGGTTCCCCCCTCAGTTTTTTGAATTTTCAGTTTTTGTTCTGTCTGCCAAAACCTCGGAATTGCTTGTGCTATTGCTTCGTCTTATATTCTCGATTATCGGTTTATTTGCCAGTACCTGCGGACTGGCCGACCCCGCTGCTGCTGCAGGGCTGTGGTCTGCTTTGTCTGTCACCGGTAACAGCACGCTATCGGATGATGAGATGAACGGCTCGCTAGGTGTCAGCGCCGACGGTCTGGTGTTCCGCGAACACTTGCTGGGCGTGGTTTTTGACCGCAACAGCCGAGCCCTTGAAGGCGCCAGCCGCGAATCGCTGTTCGCCAGCTACAGTTTCCCCTTGCAAGGCAATTACTTTGCATTTAGTACACGCAACAATAGTCGTTACAGCGATCAGTTATCAGGCACATTGCGCGAGCAAGTGCATGTGTTGTCAGACGAAACCAACTTTTCGGCGCGGCGGGCACTTTTTGGCTGGGAGGGGTTGCAATTCGACAGCGTTGTGCGCCATAGCACCCGCGAAAGTCGGCGCATGCAGCAGGGCGAGTGGGCTGAAACCACCGCTGCACAGGTATCGTCGTTGGGGGTGAGTGGCAAGCGCGAGTTAATACAGCTTTACGGTTGGAATGCCGCAACAATGGTCACTTTCTCCCGCGGGCTAAGCATAAATAGCCGGCAGGCATCCACCCAGGATGGCTATCGAGATTCTGATAATTTTTATAAGATGCTGTTGGGTGGCTCCCTCGGCCGCGAACTGAACGACTGGCATCTGGGGTTAAGCGGGCGCTATCAGGCGGCCACCGATCAACTGCCTGCGGCAGAGCAAATCCGCGTTGCCGGCTCGCAGTTGCTGGAGGGTTTCGCTGGCAGCTCGTACACGGCCGCATCCGGTGGCTGGCTGCGAATAGATGCCGATACACCCGGTGTTAATTTTCCTTTTGTCAGTGGCGTTCGCGCCGGGGCGCGGTTGTCGTTACTGCGGGGCTGGGCAGATGTTCACAGCACCCGGTATAATCAGTATCTGAATGCCGACGCCGGCGAACTCTCACTGCAACTCAGAACCCGCTATCTGCGCGCTAGCACGTCAATTGGTCGGATACTGGGCGACTCTCCGCTGCTCCCCGATGCCGGAAATTCGCCAAACTTCCGTTTCTCCCTGACGGTCGATATCTAACGCCTTAATTCCGCTCGGAATTGCTCCGGTTTGGTTAGTGGAGAACCCCTTACATCGTTGTCACATAAAGCGCATCAACACCGTGGTGTTGTATAGTCATAACAAATTGAATTGAACTCAGGGAATACCAGCCATGCTTGCAAGGACATCCCGTGTTGTAAACGGGTGCGTTGTCGTATTTTGTCTAGGCGCCAGCGCTCCGGTTTGGAGTTTTGGTTTTGCCGATGTCACCGAAAAAGCTCAGGCGCTGGCGCAAACACCGTACAAAGCACCCAGCGCGGTTCCTGAATTTTTAACCGCATTGCCTTACGACCGGTACCAGTCAATCCGCTTCAAGACCGAAGTCAATCTTTGGCGCCAGCCGGCCAGTGCGGGCAAAAAGCACTTTGAGGTCATGATGGTGCCCGCCGGCAGCGTATATCAGCACGCGGTTACCTTGAATGAAGTGGATCAAGAGGGCGTAAGGCCGCTGATTTTTAATCGCGATAACTTTACTTACCCGTCCCCCGATCTGGCCAAGCGTATCCCCGCTGATTTGGGTTACGCGGGCTTTCGGCTGACCTGGCCGTTACAAGCATCGTCCGCAATCAAAAATCCTGAGCGCCAGGGCAACCAGTTCCTGGTGTTCGCTGGCGCCAGTTATTTTCGCGGCGTTGGGGCCGATAACGGTTTCGGCCTGTCAGCCCGGGGCCTGGCCATAGACACCGGCCTACCTTCCGGCGAAGAGTTTCCGGCGTTCACCGAGTTTTGGTTAGAACGACCAGCCGCCAACGCGGCCACCATTACGGTTTATGCCCTGTTAGACAGCCCCAGCGCGACCGGCGCCTACCGCTTTGTGATCACCCCGAACACGGCCACCGGCATTGAAGTCAGTGCCCGCCTGTTTGCCCGCAGCAATATCGACCAGATTGGCTTGGCGCCGCTAACGTCTATGTTTTATTACGGTGAAAACACCCGCCAGCCAGCGGGTGAATGGCGGCCGCAAGTTCACGACTCTGACGGCCTGCTGATACAGGATGAAAAATCCGCAGAAGTGACCGAGTGGGTGTGGCGGCCATTACTAAACCCCACCAGTTTGAGGATGAACTTTTTTCAAGTGACCAACCTGAAAGGGTTCGGGCTGATGCAACGCGATACCCGCTTTGAGGATTTTTCAGACGCAGAAGCCCACTACGAAAAGCGCCCGAGCGCATGGGTCGACAATACCGACGATTGGGGCTCAGGCGAAATTGTGCTGGTGGAAATCCCCACCTCCTCAGAAGCCAACGACAACATCGTGGCCTTTTGGAAACCGCGTCAGAAAATCGAGCAGGGCGCAGAACTGAATTTCCAGTACCGCCTTAGATTCGGCGAACACACCGCCTTCGACGGTGATATTGGCCGCGTTGTGGACACCTGGGTGGGTGCTGGTCGAACCAATGGCGCCAGCCAGGACGAAAATAATCGCAACCTGGAAGGTACCTGGCGGGTGGTCGTCGACTTTGAGGGGAAAACCCTGAACGCCGCCACTGTTCCGGTTATCAGTGAAGTGGGTACCAACGACAGCGCCGAAATACTGGAACACTTTGTAGAGCACCTGCCAGAGCAGGGCATCTGGCGCCTGTCGATGCTGGTTAAGCCTGCACCCAATAAGGACACATCCCTAAGAGCGCGATTATTGGCAGGCCCGAATGCGGTGTCTGAAACCTGGTTGTATCAGCTGCCTGGCTTAGCCCAGGCGAGGGAATAAACGTGCAGCAGCTACCGTGCCAGAAGGCACTGGACCGGGTAATAGCCTACCTTCGCGGCAGTGGAATCAAACCGGGTGTCAATGAATGCCGCACCGCGCTTGAATTGGTTGGCCACGCTTTGCAGCAGGCCCCTGATGGCGATTATCTAAAGCTGGTTATGGAGCTGCTGCCCCAGTATTTCGAGTTGCCACAACCAAAACTGTCGCTTGAAGCCGGGCCAGAGCTACTCAGGGGAAGCATGGGTTATGAGTGACCGGGTCCCCAAGACACTCTGGCGCTGGCGCACAGTAGCCAGAATAAGGCGCAGCTTGCTGGCGCTGCTGGTATTCGGCCAAACCGCGGTGGCCAGCTATTACTTGCTGTGGATCATGCCTTACCACGGCGGCACCTCGCTGGAAATCGGCCTGCTGGTATTATTTGCATTGCTCTACGCCTGGATAGCCGTGGGTTTTTGGACCGCGGTGGTCGGATTTGTGTTGCGGCTGATGGGTGGCGATAAGCACTCCCTGCTGAACCGCTACAGCAGCGATGACCTGGAACACACCCCGCTGGTCAAAACCGCCATTGTGCTGCCCGTGTACCACGAACCGGTGCACTGGACGTTTAGCGGGCTGAAAGCGGTGTATCAGGAGCTGGAGCGCAACGGCCAGATTGAATACTTTGAATTTTTCATATTGTCAGACAGCCGCAACCCGGAAATATGGCTGGAAGAACAGGCAAAATGGCATCAGTTATGTGACGAGCTGGGCGCCCACGGCCGGCTGTTTTACCGCCGCCGCGGCGTTAACCTGAACTATAAAAGTGGCAATGTCGCCGATTTTCTGCGGCGTTGGGGTCGACTTTTCAAATACATGGTGGTGTTAGACGCCGACAGCTTGATGAGCGGGCGTACCATCGTGCGTATGGTTCAGTTGATGGAACGCGAGCCCCAGGTCGGCATACTGCAAACAAACCCCTCCATCATTAACGGCCAGTCGCTGTTTGCCCGCCTGCAACAGTTTGGCAATCGCCTGTATTCTTCGCTGTTTGCGACCGGCCTTGCCGCCGTACAAATGGGCCATGCCGCTTTTTGGGGCCACAACGCCATCCTGCGGGTAGAGCCGTTTATGCAGCACTGCGGTTTGCGCAAATTACGCGGTTTTGGTGTGTTTAAAGGGCCGATCATGAGCCACGACTTTGTCGAGGCTGCCTATATCGGCCGCGCCGGTTACGAAGTCTGGCTGGAACCCGGTCTGGGCGAGAGTTTTGAAGAGTCACCCCCCACGCTGGCGGATGAACTGTCACGAGACAACCGCTGGGCCAAAGGCAATCTGCAGCACCTGTGGATTCTGTGTTTCGGCCGTCGCATCAACCTGGCGCACCGTATGGCGTTCCTCAACGGCGTAATGGCTTACGTGGCCTCGCCCCTGTGGCTGGCGTTTCTGGCGTTAACCACGGTGGCCGCCGCGCAGTTAACGTTGTCGCCCATCGAATATTTTCCAGCCGGCCACGAAGGGCTCTTCCCGCTGTGGCCGGAATGGCGGCCAGAGTGGGCGCTTACCCTTGCCCTCAGCACATTGGCGTTGTTGTTCGTGCCAAAATTTCTGGCCATTATCGACGCCATCATTCACGGCTTAGCCAAAGGCTTCGGTGGCCCTTTGCGGCTGTTTTTAAGCGTGTGGGTAGAAATTGTATTCTCGGTATTACTGGCACCCATCCGCATGCTGGCCCACAGCCGGTTCGTCATCGCGTCTTTGTTAAACGTCTCCCTAAGCTGGGCCGGGCAAAACCGCACGGAAGAAACCGGCTGGCGCGAAGCGTTAATAACCCAGGCACCGGGATTAATAATTGGCGGTAGTTGGGCGGTGTTCGCCTGGTGGCTAGATGTCAGCTTTTTCATTTGGTCGCTGCCCGTGGCTGTGCCTTTAATACTGGCGGCGCCCACCTCGGTACTGCTCAGCCGGGTCAGGGTGGGCCAAGCCATACGCCGCGCCGGGCTGCTACTGATTCCTGAAGAGCTGGCACCGCTGACGTTGCTGAAAAATGCCGCTGAAAATCGCGCCCAGCCGGCCAGCCCCTGGAGCCTTGGCCACTTTGAACAGGCCGTTCTGGTGCCGCTGGTTCACCAGCAACAACTGGCGCTGGCCAGGCCGGACCGCCATTCCAGGCGCGCCAAAAGGCTCAACGGCCTGGTGGACCAATGCATCCATACCGGCCCGACGGCATTGAATAAAAAACAAATCAGCGAATTGTGCGAAGACAGAGTGGCCCTGGCCGAGCTTCATCGCCGTGCCTGGATTGCGCCAACGGACAGTTATTGGGGCCAGGCGATCGCCCGTCTTTAACAACTGGCCCGTCTTTAACAATTAGATAGTGACGAATAACGGACTCAACCAACAACTGACTATCGACCAACAACAGAACATCGACAACCTACCACTCCGACTTGAGAGGTTTAATAATGCACCGTCGCTCTCTTCTAAAAGGCGTATCTGCCGCTACTGTTCTGGGCCTTTTACCCATGCCGGCCTGGCTGCAGGCGAGTGAGGTGGCTCGCAGCACAAAATACAGTGGGCCTTTTGATTACGCCTGGCTCAAAGGTCACGCTCGTCATCTGGCCAGCAAAGCCTACCAGCCACAAACCAGCGGCATTCCCGCAAGCCTGAGCAACCTAAGCTGGGATGATTATCAGTCCATCCGCTTCAAGCCCCAGGATGCGCTCTGGCGCAGCGACGATTTGTTGTTTCAGGTGCAGCTTTTCCATCTTGGCTTGTACTTCAAAAAGCCAGTGCAAATATTCGAAGTGGATGGCGGTATCGCCCGGGCTCTAGAATATCGTCAGAGCAACTTCGACTACAGCGGCGAAGAGGCGCTGGGTAATCTGGAACCGAATCTTGGTTACGCAGGCTTTCGCCTGCATTTTTACACCAACTTTCAGTTAGATCTGGCGTCTTTCCTGGGCGCCAGTTACTTCCGTGCAGTGGGCGAATCCATGCAGTACGGTTTGTCTACCCGCGGTTTGGCCGTCGACACGGGCATGAGTAGAGAAGAAGAGTTCCCCGATTTCACCACCTTCTGGCTCGAGAAACCGGCCCCCGGTCAGGACTTCGTCACCGTCTGGGCCTTACTGGATTCTCCCAGCGTGACCGGCGCCTATGCTTTCCGGATTCAGCCCGGGCAAAATACGGTGATGGATGTAGATGTAGCGCTCTACCCACGCAAAGCCATCGAGCGGGTGGGCATTGCGCCGCTAACCAGCATGTATCAGGTGGGCGAAAACGATCGCCGTATGGCCTACGACTGGCGTCCGGAAATTCACGATTCAGATGGCCTGGCGATTCAAAATGGCAACAACGAATGGCTGTGGCGGCCGTTGATGAATCCCCGCAACGTTCATGTCAGCAGTTTTGTTGACAATAATCTGAAAGGTTTTGGCCTTTTGCAACGCGACCGTAACTTTGAGCACTACCAAGACGACGGCGTGTTTTACAACCGCCGGCCCAGCGCCTGGATCGCGCCAAAAGGCGATTGGGGTCCAGGGCAGGTAATGCTCACTGAAATCCCCACGGGAAACGAAACATTCGACAATATCGTGGCGTTTTGGAACCCGCAAAAGCCGTTGGCTGTTGGCAAAGAACACCTGTTTTCCTACACGTTGACCTGGGGTGAACAGCCACCGGTGCAGCCCGACAAGTTGGCGCAAGTGCAAGCCACCCGCACCGGACTTGGCGGCGTTATAGGGAAGCCTCGGGACATATTTTCCTGGCGTTTTGCGATCGATTTCGGTGGCGGTGGTTTGAGTATGTTGGGGGCCAATGCCGAGCTGGAAGCTGCCATCAAAACCAGCAGTGGCAAGGTAGAATTAGTGTCTGTGCGCCCTCTGGACTCGATTAAGGGCTACCGCGCAATGTTTGATTTGGTGCCCGGTGAATCGGGCGGTTCCGTCGACATTCGTTTGCAGTTGATGCTCAGCGGGCAACCGGTCTCTGAAGTGTGGCTTTACCAGTACACGCCGCCGCCGGTGGACGAACAAGCTCGGTTTTTAGAATTGTAAAGCGTCAGAGATGGCGTCTTATACTGAAGGATTGTTGACAATTCGTGTGAGGGCGCGTAATTTCGCAACATCACTCACAGGATTGTTAACAAAGTATGTTGGAACTTGTCCCGCAAGCCTATACCCGCGCTGATGAAGCCTTCGATTGTCTGCAAACGGCGATTGTGAAAGGCGACCTGACTCCGGGCGAAAAAATTGGTGAAGTTGAGCTCTGCTCCCGCTTTCATTTAACCCGCGGGCCGCTGCGTGAAGCCTTGGGTCGCCTTGAATCCCGTGGCTTGCTGGTACGCCGCCCCCACGCCGGGGTGAAAGTCGTCTCCGTAAGCGCAGACGAATTACTAGAGCTCTATCGCATACGCGAACTTATGGAAGGCCTGGCCGCGCGGCAGGCCGCGGAACGCATGACAGACGCCGAAATTGCCGCCTTGCGCGCCACCCTCGATACCCACGAAACCATGATCAAACAAGCCCAGGGCCAGGCTTACTACCAGGCCGAGGGCGACTACGATTTTCATCACCGCATCGCTACTGGCAGTCGCAACACCAAGTTGACTCAAATGCTGCTGGGCGACCTGTACTACATGGTGCGCATGTACCGCTACCGTTTAAGCACCTCGGCCGGGCGCCCGCACATGGCGTTGGGCGAGCATCGCAACATTGTCGATGCCATTGCCAACCGAGATGGCGAACTGGCGGAATTTCTGATGAAACGCCATATTCACGCAGCACGAAAAAACATTGAACAAAAAATCCGCGACGGCGAACTGACTATCTAAGTAATCAGTAAACCATCGTCATCTTTATTCAAAGGAGGCAACACCATGTCCAGCAAACTTTCCCCGGGCGCCCGTTTTCGTAAAGCCCTGAACGACAACAAGCCCCTACAGATTGTTGGCACCATCAACGCCTACGCGGCCATGATGGCCGCGCGGGTAGGGCACCAGGCTATTTACCTGTCTGGCGGCGGCGTTGCAAACGCCTCCTACGGCCTGCCAGACCTGGGCATGACCAGCCTGAATGACGTAGTAGAAGACGTGCGCCGCATCACCGCCGCCACGGATATTCCGCTGCTGGTAGACATAGACACCGGCTGGGGCGGCGCATTCAACATTGGCCGTACCATTCAGCAAATGGAAAAAGCCGGTGCGGCTGCTGTTCACCTTGAAGACCAAGTCGCCCAGAAGCGTTGCGGTCATCGCCCGAACAAAGAAATTGTTTCCAAAGAAGAAATGGTAGACCGCATCAAAGCGGCCGTTGACGCCCGCGCCGACAAAGACTTCTTCATCATGGCCCGTACCGATTCGTTCCAGAAAGAAGGCCTGGACGCCGCTATTGATCGCGCCAAAGCTTATATAGAAGCCGGCGCCGACGGCATCTTCGCTGAAGCCGTGAACGAGCTGGAACACTACAAAGCCTTCTCTGCAGCCCTGGGCGATGTGCCGCTACTGGCCAACATCACCGAATTTGGCGCTACGCCCCTGTACAACCGTAAAGAGCTGGGTGATGCCGGTGCCAGCATGGTGCTTTACCCGCTGAGCGCCTTCCGCGCCATGAACAAAGCCGCCGTAACGGTTTACCAGAACATTCTGGAGAAGGGCGACCAGAAAGACGTAATCGACCTCATGCAAACCCGCATGGAACTATACGACTACCTGAACTACCACGATTTCGAACAGAAGCTTGACCAGCTTTTCCAGCAGTCCAAAGGCTGATATGGGAACGTTATAGGGGACAGACCTAAGGTCTGTCCCCGGCACTAAACAACTAAGCAGGGGACGGATTTAGAATCCGTCCCCGACCTAAATAGGGGGCAGACCTAAGGTCTGCCCCCGGTCTAACAATAGGGGACAGATTTCAAATCTGTCCCCGGTTTTGAGGGAGAAAACACCCATGGCTGAAGCAAAAAAATTAAGTGGCGCAGGTCTGCGTGGACAAGTCGCCGGTCAAACCGCTCTGTGCACCGTTGGCTTAACCGGAACCGGCCTGACCTATTGCGGCTACGACATTAGCGACCTGGCAGACAACGCCCAGTTCGAAGAAGTGGCCTACCTGCTACTGCAAGGCAAACTGCCTAACCAGCAGGAACTGGACGCCTACAAAACCAAGCTAAAAAGCCTGCGTAGCCTGCCAGAGGCACTGAAAACCGTGCTGGAAAATATCCCTAAAGACGCCCACCCGATGGACGTGATGCGTACCGGTTGCTCCATGCTGGGCAACCTGGAAACCGAGCAAAACTTCAGCGAGCAAGACGACAAAATTGACCGCCTGCTGGCAGTGTTCCCGAGTATCATCAACTACTGGTACAGCTTTGCCCACAAAGGCGTGCGCATCGACACCATAGGCACCTGCGATTCCATCGGCGGCCACTTCCTAGAACTGCTGCACGGCAAAAAGCCGAGCGAGCTGCACGAACGGGTGATGAACGTTTCCCTGATTCTGTACGCCGAGCACGAATTCAACGCGTCTACCTTCGCTGCCCGCGTATGTGCCTCTACCTTGTCTGACATCCACAGCTGCGTAACCGGCGCTATCGGCACCCTGCGTGGCCCGCTGCACGGCGGTGCCAACGAAGCAGCAATGGAACTGATCCAAAAATTCAAGACCCCGGAAGAAGCCGAAGAAGGCCTGATGGGCATGCTGCAGCGCAAAGAAAAAATCATGGGCTTCGGCCACGCGGTCTACAGCGATTCCGACCCGCGCAACATCATCATCAAAAAGTGGTCTGAAAAACTGTCGAAAGAAGAGAACGATACCGTGCTTTACCCGGTGTCCGTACGCTGTGAAGAAGTCATGTGGCGCGAGAAGAAACTGTTCTGCAACGCCGACTTCTTCCACGCCTCTACTTACCACTTCATGGGCATCCCCACCGAACTGTTTACCCCAATCTTCGTGATGTCACGGGTATCCGGCTGGACTGCGCACGTTAAAGAACAACGCGCCAACAACCGCATCATCCGTCCAAGCGCCGAATACACCGGCCCGGATCACGCCGAATGGCTACCGATCGAAAAGCGCTAATGAGAGAGCCCAAAATATGAACACCCATTACCGCAAAAACCTACCAGGCACCAGCCTGGACTATTTCGACACCCGCCAGGCAATCGAAGACATACAGCCTGGCGCCTACGCCAAACTGCCGTACACGTCCCGCGTTTTAGCCGAGCAACTGATTCGCCGCGGCGAACCCGACATGCTCACCGAATCGCTAAAGCAGTTTATCGAACGCAAGCAAGACCTGGATTTCCCCTGGTACCCGGCCCGCGTGGTCACCCACGACATTCTGGGCACCACCGCTCTGGTCGACTTGGCAGGCCTGCGCGATGCCATCGCTAAAAAAGGCGGTGAGCCGTCAAAAGTGAACCCGGTCGTACCCACACAGCTGATTGTGGACCATTCCCTGGCGGTAGAAGCCGCGGGTTTTGACCCAGACGCGTTCGAAAAAAACCGCAGCATTGAAGATCGCCGTAACGACGACCGTTTCCATTTTATCGAGTGGACCAAAACGGCCTTCAAAAACGTCGACGTGATCCCCGCCGGCAACGGCATCATGCACCAGATCAACCTGGAGAAAATGTCTCCGGTGATTCAGTCCCGTGACGGCGTCGCCTTCCCGGACACCTGCGTCGGCACCGACAGCCACACCCCGCACATCGACTGCCTGGGCGTTATCGCCATTGGCGTTGGTGGCCTGGAAGCAGAAACCGTCATGCTCGGCCGCCCGTCCATGATGCGCCTGCCAGACATCATTGGTGTGAAGCTCACGGGCAAACGCCAGCCGGGCATTACCGCGACCGACATAGTACTCGCCATTACCGAGTTCCTGCGTAAAGAGCGCGTTGTATCCGCCTACCTGGAATTCTTTGGCGAAGGCGCAGAAAGCCTGACCATCGGCGACCGTGCCACCATTTCCAACATGACCCCGGAATTCGGTGCGTCTGCCGGCATGTTCTACATCGACCAGCAAACCATCGACTACCTGAAGCTGACCGGTCGTGAGCCCCAGCAGATTGCCCTGGTAGAAACCTACGCCAAACACACCGGCCTTTGGGCAGATTCGCTGAAAGACGCGTTCTACGAGCGAGTACTGGAATTTGATCTGTCCACCGTTGTGCGCAACGTGGCTGGCCCGTCTAACCCCCATCGCCGTGTAGCCACCAGCGATCTGCACGCTCAAGGCATTGCCGGCAATCTGGAAAGTGCGCTGGCGGAAGAAGCCGAAGGCAAAATGCCAGACGGCGCGGTGATCATCGCCGCCATTACCTCCTGCACCAACACCTCGAACCCCCGCAACGTGGTTGCCGCAGGCCTGATTGCGAAAAAAGCCAACGAGCTGGGCCTGGTGCGCAAGCCCTGGGTGAAATCGTCTTTTGCACCGGGCTCCAAAGTCGCCCGCCTGTACCTGGAAGAAGCCGGCCTGCTGAAAGAAATGGAAAAGCTGGGCTTTGGTATCGTGGGCTACGCCTGCACCACCTGTAACGGCATGTCTGGCGCTCTGGACCCGGTCATCCAGCAGGAAATCATTGAGCGCGATTTGTACGCCACGGCGGTACTGTCGGGCAACCGTAACTTCGACGGCCGAATTCACCCCTACGCCAAACAGGCGTTCCTGGCATCGCCGCCCTTAGTCGTAGCCTACGCCATCGCCGGTACCGTGCGTTTTGACATCGAAAAAGACGTACTCGCCAAAGACAAAGACGGCAACCCGATTACCCTGAAAGACATCTGGCCAAGCGATGAAGAAATCGACGCCATCGTAAAATCCAGCGTCAAGCCCGAGCAGTTCAAACAGGTGTACATCCCGATGTTTGACTTGGGCGCGTTCGAAGAAGCCGAAAGCCCGCTGTACGACTGGCGTCCGGCCAGCACCTACATTCGTCGCCCGCCCTACTGGGAAGGTGCGCTGGCGGCCGAGCGCACCATGAAGGGCATGCGCCCGCTGGCGATTCTGCCGGATAACATCACCACCGATCACCTGTCGCCGTCCAACGCCATCATGATGGACAGCGCTGCCGGCGAATACCTGCACAAAATGGGCCTGCCAGAGGAAGATTTTAACTCCTACGCTACCCATCGCGGCGACCACCTGACCGCCCAGCGTGCCACCTTTGCCAACCCGAAACTGATGAACGAAATGGTTCGGGACGACAAGGGCGAGATTATTCAGGGCTCTATGGCCCGTGTGGAGCCGGAAGGCAAAAACCTGCGCATGTGGGAAGCCATTGAAACCTACATGGAACGCAAGCAGCCGCTGATTATCGTGGCCGGCGCCGACTATGGCCAGGGTTCCTCCCGTGACTGGGCCGCCAAAGGCGTGCGATTAGCTGGCGTAGAAGCCATCGCCGCCGAAGGCTTTGAGCGCATTCACCGTACCAACCTGGTCGGAATGGGCGTATTGCCACTGGAATTCAAATCGGGCACCACCCGCCTGACTCTGAAGCTAGACGGCACCGAAACCTACGACGTAGAAGGCGATATAAGCCCGCGTTCCACCATGACTCTGGTGATTCACCGTACCAACGGCGAAACCCTGAACGTGCCTGTTACCTGCCGCCTGGATACCGCAGACGAAGTGTCTGTGTACGAAGCTGGCGGTGTGTTGCAGCGCTTCGCTCAGGATTTCCTTGAGGCAGAAGGGGCGGTCGCATGAGCGGTCTTAGGGACGGCCTTATGAAAGCACCACAAGTAAAAATCCCCGCCACTTACATGCGTGGCGGCACCAGCAAAGGCGTGTTCTTCCGTTTGGACGACCTGCCCGAGCGCGCACAAACTCCGGGCACTGCCCGGGACAACTTACTGCTGCGGGTGATCGGCAGCCCGGATCCCTACGGCAAGCAGACCGACGGCATGGGCGGTGCAACCTCCAGCACCAGTAAAACCGTCATTTTGTGCAAAAGCACCCAGCCAGACCACGATGTGGATTATCTGTTTGGCCAGGTCAGCATAGACAAACCCTTTGTGGACTGGAGCGGCAACTGCGGCAACCTCACCGCAGCAGTCGGCGCCTTTGCCATTAGCAGTGGCTATGTGGAAAAAGATCGCTTACCCGAAAATGGTACAGGAAGTGGAACAGTCACCGTCCGCATCTGGCAGGCCAACATACGCAAAACCATCATCGCCAAAGTACCGGTCACCAACGGCGAAGTGCAGGAAACCGGTGATTTCGAGCTGGATGGGGTCACCTTCCCAGCGGCCGAAGTACAAGTAGAATTCATGGACCCGGCCGACGGCGAAGGTGCCATGTTCCCAACAGGCAACTTGGTGGACGACCTGGAAGTACCGGGCGTTGGAACCCTGAAGGCCACCATGATCAACGCCGGTATTCCCACGGTGTTCATCAATGCCGATGCAGTCGGCTACAACGGCACCGAACTTCAGGATGCCATCAACGGCAACCCCGAAGCCTTGGCCATGTTCGAAACCATTCGCGCCTACGGTGCGGTAAAAATGGGGCTGATTCAGAACATCGAAGAAGCCGCCGCGCGCCAGCACACGCCAAAAGTGGCGTTTGTTGCGCCGCCTGCGGACTACAGCGCCTCCAGCGGCAAAGCCATTACCACCGATGATATAGATCTGCTCGTTAGAGCCTTGTCTATGGGCAAGCTGCACCACGCCATGATGGGTACTGCGGCCGTTGCCATCGCGACGGCAGCGGCCATTCCAGGCACCCTGGTAAACCTGGCGGCCGGCGGCGGTGACCGTACCTCAGTCACCTTTGGCCATCCGTCGGGCACCTTGCAAGTGGGCGCAGAAGCCAAAGAAGTAAACGGCCAGTGGACAGCCACCAAGGCGATCATGAGCCGCAGCGCGCGAGTGCTGATGGAAGGCTGGGTAAGAATTCCCGGAGATTCGTTCTAACGCCTTATTACAGAACACCGAAAATACCCCCGAATTAAGAACCGATTGCCTTTAAAGCATCGGGAGCTTAACCGGGGGTATTTTTTTGCCTGTAAGTTTTACGGGGTTTGGTTCAACCTTACTTTTATTGTGTCAGATTATTTTACGCACATCGAAGCTTACTGATCATTTTGAAGTCTCTTAAACATCGAATAGCTAGAAAGTGACATTCAAAAATTGCTACTTTCATGATTAAAGAGCATTAAATGTTCCGCTTAAAAATACATGGTTATTTATGCGATGTATTTAACAGATTAAAACGTCGAAAAGTCTTACACATACCGCCCAATGTCGATGCTGTTTTAATCTTAGGTCTATGAAAGATAATAGTTTTAAATTCGTGGCATGGGCAATGCTAAGTATTATATAACGCTGAGTTGATGACGTGCAGTCTAGCTGCCAGCGTCCACAATCATGGAGAGATAGATAATGAAAAACACCTTTAGAAAAACGCTTTTAGCATCTCTTGTTGTGCCTTTTGCATTGGGTGCACAGTCTGTTAGCGCAGGGACGTTGGTTTCCGATTGGGGTTATAATGTCACCAACACGTTCGTCAGTGCCTTTGTCACTGGCGGCGCCGCCCTTCCAGCAACGACAACCGCAAGTGGAAGCTCCCTGTCATGGGGCGTTCCTCTCCCTGCCACCGGCAACCAGTCCTCTATCACGATCACTAATGCGAGTGCAGGAAGCGGTCTCGTAACTAACAGCACGACGCCCAACGGCGGCTATGTCAACGGCGGAGTGTTCACCCATAACAACAATGTGATCACTGATAACTCGCCTGCACTGACAAAATTCACGCTGCTATCGTCTTTGATGCTGACTCCGTTTGCTCCTGCTAGCGGCCCCACGGAGACTTTGCCAACGGTTGCTTTCGGTAGCTTTTTCCGAGAAACACCTAACCAGGCCTCAAATTGTCCCGGCGATACCGTCGCTTGCGATGATATTTTCACGATTGGTGATCCCAGCCTTTTGGGAGACGACCTCGAGTTGCTGTCGTCCTTCGCCTATGACGGTTTTAACTACACCGTATTTCTTAAGCTGATGGACCTGAGTTTCCTGACCGACGCGCAGTGCTCACTAGCGGCCGGTGAGCCTGCCTCGGGTTGTGTGGGATTTTTGACTACAGAGGGCCTTACTAATGCCTTCGAGAGCGAATTCCGTATCACGGCTACAGAGATCCCTGTACCCGAGCCCGGCACCTTGGCACTGCTGGGCATGGGCCTCGCCGGGCTTGGTATGTCACGCAGGAAAAAAGCAGCAAAGGCATAATATCTGAACAGCTATAATGTTTAGATAACAGTGCTAATAAAAGAAGCCCCCGCTGTGAAGCGGGGGCTTTTTTTATTGAGCTTTTTTCTATGCGGCAAGTAACGGGGAAATTAATAATCGCTCCGGCGTGGTGTCACGCAACATCTTTCTCGGCTGCCATACAGTCGGTAGTCGATTGCGCTGGTATGTGTCGCCCATTGTCAGTCACCAGCGACCACACATCGGGGCGGCGCCTCTTTGCGCCTTCAATCATTGACGCAGCTTCGGTGAAAGCAGGTCGACGGCGCCCGTGATACTCTAAAATGGGGCCCACGTGGTCAAATTCCACACCAAATCGCTTTAACATACGCAGCAGTGCTGGCTCCATGGCCGCCGTCCAATGGGTTATGCCATGGTTAACCGACATCTGTAGAATTGCGGCGAAAAGCCCCAGGCTGATGTAGGGCAACGCACGTTTACCATTCTCCCAATCGCGGTAGCTGGCGAAATCACTGATGCCAGAAGCTGAGTTTTCCTCGTTGAAGCGCCGCCGAAACTCTCGGCTGACCGCCATCCGCGAGATTTCTGCAACCTGCTCGCGGCGTGCGCTCGCAAACGCATCCCGTGCATGCTGGTCCATCTGATGTACACAGGAACCCTCCATCGGGAAATAAGCCTGTTCCGGCGAATCTCCCGACATAACAATCCGAACGGCCGCTACGCTGTCGCCGCTTGCTCGGTGCCGAACCAATGCGTGCGCAGATCGTGGGTCGTATGCATCGTGTTCGCGTTTATCGGCAAAGCAATTGGGGTCCTCAAAAGGTCGGTCAATGCAATAAACCTGATACCGAAGTTCGAAGATTTCGTTAATCTCCTCGGGAGACGTTGCCAACTCGACACTGAACACCGAATTGAAAATGGCACCGACGTCTTCGACAGATTGCTGGTTTTTTGTTTTTCGTATTTCATGATGAAGATTAAAGGTTGTATACATTTTTGGGTCCTGATGCTTTCCCGTAAAGGAAGCTGTTGTGACAATAGTCGCCAGAAGAAAAAACGCCGTTTTAACGTATTAAGACGGCGCATTACGGGTGTATCGAGGTTAAAACCCACCAGACCTCGGAACGCCTGGTACTGGCACATATCGCCCGGGTGCGAGGGTGAAATTGGGATATAGTGAACCATTCGGCCGTTGCAGATTCGTTAGCCATAATAGTCACAGGCGTTTCCATGGTCTTTCGATGATGATCATAAATGCGTCGATAAATTTTAATGTTGAGTTGTTCATCTATAACGCGACGATTATAGTCGACACAAGGTTGGCGAAACCACGCTATAACATTACAGCTCTAAAAATTTTTTTTTGAATAACAGAGCTGCGAACAGGTAGTTGGGCGCGATCGAAGGAGATATGTAATGACGTTTACATTAAGAAAAAATAATGCAAACTAAGGTCTAGGTATTTCAACGACACAAAACGATTAATTTAAATCAAATGATTGTAGATGGAAGTATTGTAGACAAAAGTATTGAATGTTAAATAAATACATGACAATTTTAGCGGTATGTATCAGTGCGCGCGTTATTTTAAAGCCAATCAAATACTCAGGAGAACCACCATGTCTGCCACATTCGATCTCAATGAACGCCCGGATTACGACGACATCTTGCAAACCATCGCCGACTACGTCCTCAACTACCAAATTAAAAGTGACGAGGCGTGGACAACCGCCCGCCACTGCTTAATGGACACCCTTGGCTGCGGCCTGCTAGCCCTAAGATTCCCGGAATGCACCAAACACTTGGGCCCGTTGGTAGAAGGCACCATTGTACCCAACGGCGCGCGGGTGCCAGGCACATCATTCCGTATGGACCCGGTCAAAGCCGCGTGGGATATTGGCTGCATTATTCGCTGGCTGGATTACAACGACACCTGGCTGGCAGCAGAATGGGGCCACCCGTCGGATAACCTGGGCGGCATACTCGCAGTAGCGGACCACCTGTCACAAAAGCGCGTGGCCGAAGGCAAATTCCCCATCGCCATGAAAGCCGTGCTGGAAGCTATGATCATGGCCCACGAAATCCAGGGCGTGCTGGCACTCGAAAACTCGTTCAATAGGGTAGGGCTAGACCACGTTCTGCTGGTAAAAGTCGCGTCTACCGCCGTCGTAGCCCGCCTGATGGGCGCCAACCGCGACCAGTTGCTGTCAGCGTTGTCACACGCCTGGGTAGACGGCCAATCCCTGCGCACCTACCGCCACGCCCCCAACGCCGGTTCCCGTAAATCCTGGGCCGCTGGCGACGCAACCTCCAGAGCCGTTCGCTTGGCCGATATCGCCATGCGCGGCGAAATGGGCATACCTGGCGCGCTTACAGCTCCCCAGTGGGGCTTTAACGACGTGCTGTTCAGCAAAACCAACAAAGACCAAAAAATCAAACCTGCGGACAAGTGTCAGCTTTCTTTACCACAGGCATTTGGTTCCTACGTGATGGAAAACATTTTGTTCAAAGTGTCTTTCCCTGCAGAATTCCACGCCCAAACCGCCGCGGAAGCTTCAGTTACACTTCACCCACAAGTTAAAGACCGCCTGCAAGATATTGATAAAATAGTACTGACCACCCACGAATCCGCCGTTCGCATTATTTCAAAAGTAGGCAGCCTGGCCAACGCCGCAGACCGCGACCACTGTCTGCAATATATGACAGCCGTGCCGCTGATATTTGGCGACCTCATAGCCGAGCACTACGAAGACAGCTTTCACAGCGCCCATCCAATGATTGATGAGCTGCGAAGCAAAATGGAAGTGGTCGAAAACGAGGACTACTCAATGGATTATCTGGACCCAAACAAGCGCTCCATTGCGAACGCAGTGCAGATTTTCTTCAAAGACGGTTCAAGCACAGAAAATGTGGTCGTCGAGTATCCAATAGGCCACCGCCGCCGTCGCGAAGCCGCGATTCCGCTGCTTAAACAGAAGTTCCAGCAGAACCTCGCAACCCGCTTCCCCGCAGGCCAATGCCAGCGAATCTCCCAGGCGTTACAAAGCCAAGCGGAGCTGGAATGCATGACTGTTCATGAATTCACCTCGCTGTTTGTGATTTGAGCAAAATGTGACGACCTCTAATCAGCAATCGTAGAAAGCAAAAACCCCGGCACAGGGCCGGGGTTTTTAAAGGCTCGCCAGTCAGGGAACGACCGGTGAAACTTACCTTTTATGCTATCAACTTACGCGGCGGTCTTACGACGGCGCGCAGCAGTCAAACCAAACAGACCAAGGCCAAGAAGCGCCAGAGTGCCAGGCTCTGGAACCGCGGCGGTCACTTTCACATCATCCAGGAAATTACCAACGGTGCCAGTCAACGGAGTCACAGAGGCGAACGTGATTGTCGTAGTTGCTTGCTGGGCTACGAATGAATTGGAGAATATGCTCCAGCCATCAGTCGTGTGGTCGGTTAGCAGCCAGGCAATACTTCCGACAAAGAAGGAAAACGCTTCGTCGTTGTTATTGCGGGCCTGATAAGCAAAGTTAATGTCGTAGGATTGGCCTGCGACGGTGTTGATATCCTGGTAAATACTGAAAGCAGTGCCTGTGCCAGGGTCGGCGTTTAGCTCGGCAAATTGGTTGCCTTCTTTCGCGGTTACGCCGTTATAGTTGTTCCAAATTTCGAATCCGTTGTTATCGGCGTTCCATCCATCGATAGCAGTGAACGATTTCCAGCTGTTCACAGCTACGGAGTCGTTTTCGAAGCTGCCATTCTGAATCAGGTTTACAGCGACAGGGGCTGCAATGGCAGGGGCTGCAATGGCAAGAGAAACACCCAAGGCGCTTATAGCTGCGATACGGTTGAATATAGACATAAGGTTTTCCTTAACTGAATTGTTTTCTAAGATACTTTAAGGAAAGCAAGTTTGGTGCCAGAAATATTTTCGACTTTTATTTCAGTGAGTTGAAAGTTTAAGTCCGCGGCTGTGCAGAGGCATATGTAAAAAATACCGACACTAAAAATCCATAACGTCGAGTTTCGTTCACGTTGTATTACACGCAAGTTGTGGCGAATTGTGTCCAGTAACTCGACAGCCGCAAGCAGCTATTTCTTCCAGAAGGGCGTGAGTGGCTTCACATTGTCAGCGGAACCAACGGATTCTTTTTGTGAGGAGGTCCCTTCCGGTGACATCTTCGCCAAACGCCCATCAATACTCTCCAGGGCGCTGGCAATACGATGGAGGGTTTTGGCCATATCACCAAAGCCTACCGGTGCTTGTGACATGCCTAGAGTCGGCACGGCGTCTGCTTTATGGCTCGCAGCCTCCGGTGCTTTCGCCTTTTGCTCGTCGTCTTCGCCCAGCAAGTCCTTGCGGATATTTTTCAAATCGTGGGGGTCTATAAACGGCCGGTCTTCAGCGTAGGCGCACATCATCATGCCATCGCACAGCTTGTTAATCAGTCGCGGAATGCCACGGCTCAGCTCGTGAATTTCCTGAACGGTGTCTTTATCAAACAGCTTGTTGCCACCGTGGCCAGACACTAGCAGGCGGTAATCAATGTACTCGGCGGTTTCCTTTGGCGTCAGCCCTTCCAGATGGAAAAACAGCTTCACCCGTTGCGACAGCTGGGGAATAGAGGTTACTGCCTTTTTAAGCTCAGGCTGCCCCAGCAAAATTACCCGCATGGATGGACCGCCCATGCTCTCCATACCGGCCAGCATGCGCACGTCTTCCAGGTTTTCCCGGGTCAGGTTTTGGGCTTCGTCGATGGTCAGCACCACCGGAGTGCCTTCGGCAGCCATCTTCTCCAGATATTCCGTAATCTGGAACAGCATGCCAACCTTGCTGTCATCTTCGGCCTTCAATCCCGCCTTGCGTAGAATCAGGCTGAACAGGTCTTTCGATTCCAGGTTGGTGTAGGCCACGTTCAACAGCTTCAAATCCCCATCCATATTGCGGATGGTTTTCTTCAGCAGGGTGGTTTTACCAGAGCCAATTTCGCCGCTGATCACTACAAAACCTTCTGAACTCCAAATGGCCGACGACATGTACACATAAGCCCGCGAATGCTGCTGGCTCATATAAATAAAGTCGTCTTCCGGCGTAATCCGGAAAGGGTGTCTGTGTAGGCCGAAAAATTCTAGATACATGAGTAATCCCTGTCAGTTTCAGGCCAGTCCGACCATCTGTTGCGTGGTCAGTCGCGTGTCCGACTGAGAGCTCTCGGGCCTATACGCATCGTAGCTTTGCGACACTGTACCAAAGCGGAAGTCTTGCATCAGCCTTTCCAAGCGGTGTTCGCACTTATCCAGATTGGTGTAATGGCGGAAGCGGGAAAACCAGCTGGCGTTGTTGTAGCGCGGTTGGTCTGGGTCTATCTCCCAGGGGTGCAAGTAAAACATTTGCGGCCGGCTGCCACCGCCAGAGGCGTTATTGAACAGATAGCGGAAAACAGGGTAGGGGAACTGGCGGAAATAGCCCCCGCCCGCAGCGGGTATAGATAGCCCGCCGATTTTAGCTGTGGTCAGCGGGAATTCCCGCAACAAATGGCCTTTTTCGGTTTCAATGGTGTAGGGCGCACGGGGCGAACCCGGAATGCCGTAATTGTCATGGCGCACCGGGAAAATACTCGAATCCCAAGTAAATCCGCATTCCGCCAAAATATCCAGCGCCCAGAGCGATTTGTGGGTAATCGAGTAGCTGGCAGCGCGGTAACCGCTCACCTCAGCCCCAATAATGTCTTCCAACAAAGCTTTTGATCGCACAGTTTCCTCGCGGAACACGTCCGGAGTCTGGCTGTAAATCAGCTGGTGGCTATAACCATGGGACGCCACTTCGTGACCCCCAGCGGCAATTTTGCGCACTAACTGCGGATACTTCTCGGCCACCCATCCCAGCACAAAAAAGGTGGCCTTCACGTCATTACGTTCGAACAATGCCAACAGGCGCTCGGTGTTTTGCTCTACACGGCTGGGCAGGCTACCCCACTGGTCAGGGCGAATCACCTTTGCCAAAGCGGCCACGTGAAAGTAGTCTTCCACATCAATACTCATGGCGTGTAGCGTTCTCGTACCGTTCTCTCTGTCGCGTAAAGTGTCGCCTGATGCGGCAGCAGGTGCGCTGGATTCACTATTTTGCCTATTTGACATGGGCGCAGGCATCCTTATTGAAAATATTTTGCAATTCTCACCTACTGCAGGTTCAAAAACAATCGCCGTACCCGTAATATCTTTGCCTCAGTTATAAAGCATTAAATGCTCGTCATAGAAAAATACAAACGGCTTAAAATCGGCCAGATCGCGGTGTCGATTTTTGGGTTACACAGTTGGCAGACGGCAAGGAAGTTTGGTGTGTCCTATATTCGTTTTCGAAAACAGTTTCTACACGTTCCGTACTTGCTGCTGGGCGTATTGGAATTCTGCCTGCTGTATTTTGTGTACCTGGTGCTCGCGTACGGCGTTCATCCGGCCATTTCTTTACCGCCTGAATTGGCGTCTGGCACCTTGGCCGCAATGGTTTTCTCGCTTATGCTCAGCGCGGGTACTCTGTCTATGGGCGGCTATTCGTCCCTTGCCAATGAAAACGTCACGTCCCTGTTTTTCCGAACTCTGGTGGCCTACTGCTTCGTAGGCGGGCTGGGGCTCACCATTATCTATCTATTTGTGCCAGCGCTAGACCCGGGCAGCTCCGCGCTGTTTTACGCCGTCGCTCTTTCCTCATTAATCGTCATTCTGTGCCGGCTGGTTTTTTTAAGGGTAGTGGATTCAGAGCAATTGGTACGCCGGGTAGTGGTGTTCGGCGCAGGCCCGTTCGCCGCTAACCTAATGCAAGAGTACGATCAGAACATGCGCGCCATGGGCGTTCGCATTATCGGCTGCATCGCAGACAACCTTGACCAAGCCGCAGTAAAAAAAGACCATTTATTACCCACTCCTGTGGATTTTTACGAGTTTTGCCGCCACAAAAAAGTGTCTGAAATTGTGATCGCGCCGCAAGAACGGCGCCAGGCCGAGGGCGGATGGTTGCCAATAACCGGGTTGGTGGAGTGCAAACTGCGAGGCATAAGCGTGACCCACGGCGTAGATTTTTATGAGCGCGAACTTAAAAAAGCCAAGCTTGATATGGTGCACCCCTCGTGGATCCTGTTTTCAGACGGATTCAGCGCATCTCGCAGCCGCGATCTTACAAAGCGCCTGCTAGACTTAGCGCTCAGTCTTTCGTTGCTGACCATCATGTCGCCTTTTATTATACTAACCGCTATTGCAGTATTCCTAGAGACTGGCCGCCCGGTGCTTTATAGTCAGCAAAGAATCGGCCTGCTGGGCAAAGAATTTCGAATCTATAAATTCCGCAGCATGCGCCATGATGCGGAAAAAGACGGCAAGGCTCGCTGGGCCTCGGCGAATGACAATCGCATCACACGAGTTGGCGGGTTCATACGCAACACCCGGTTGGATGAGCTGCCGCAGATTTATAACGTGATCAAAGGCGAAATGAGTTTTGTCGGGCCACGCCCGGAACGGCCGGAATTTGTCTCTGAATTAAAAGAGAAAATTCCACTTTACGACACAAGACATTACGTAAAACCTGGCTTAATGGGCTGGGCCCAACTTAAATACCCTTACGGCGCCTCGGTAGAAGACGCCAAAGGCAAACTGGAATACGACCTTTACTACTCGAAAAATCACAGCCTGCTGATGGACATACTCATCATGATTCAAACAGTGGAAGTGGTGCTTCTAGGCAAAGGCGTGCGATAGCAGCAACGATAAAAAACAGGGATCTGGGGAAAATTATGGGCAGGTTTAAAGCGATTGCAGCAGTATGTACGGCATTGTTCACAGTAGTGTTGGCGGGTTGCTCCGGCTTGCCGTCTTCAGCACAAATGCCTCCGTCTTCCGAAACGGAAACCGAAGCCTATGAAATCGGCGTTGGCGACACAATAGCAGTACACGTGTGGCGTAACCCGGAACTGAACCAGACCATCGTAGTGCGCCCGGACGGATTTATCTCCATGCCCCTGATGGGCGACGTGAAAGCAGAAGGCAAGCGCCCCGAAGAACTGGCCAGTGAAGTAGACACTGCTTTGAGTGAGTTCATTCGCACTCCCGAAGTGACGGTAATGGTCACCTCTCCGGCCAGTAAAGAATTCCGCAACCGCCTTCGCATAACCGGCCAGGTAGCGGCTCCGCAGTCTGTCGCCTTCCAGCCAGGCATGACCGTGCTGGACCTGGTACTCATCGCCGGTGGCGTCACTGACTTTGCTGCAGACGGCCGCGCAGTTTTGCACCGCCAGGTTGACGGCGAATATAAAAGCTACGGCCTGGATCTGAGTGCCATTTTGACCGAAGGCGACATGCAGACCAACCACACACTGCAGCCAGGTGACGTTATCAGCGTGCCCCGCAAACAGTTGTTCCGAGGCGAGCTCTGATGGATCTACAGTTCATCATCGACACCCTGCGCGCGGTAAAGCTTGAGCTTTACCGCTACAGGTTGGCGGCGGCGGTTATCTTTATGTTGGTAACGGCCGGAGTTTTGACAATGGGGTACGTTACACCTAAAAGTTACACCTCCCAGGCGGTGCTGTACGCCGATCAGTCCAACATTTTGCAGCCCTTGCTGCGCGGCCAGGCCGAGATCACACAACTCGACCGAATCAACGAAGCCCGCGAAATGATTCAGAGCCGGTCTTTTCTGGAGCAAATCGCTCTGGACACCGGAATGATCAACGGCGGCGAAGCCGATGCAACGCGTAACGGCATAATCAGTGCACTGCGTGACCAGATTCGGCTGCGGGTATCTAACAGTAGCTTTTTGCAAATGAACTATACCAGCGACGATCCAGACACGTCTTTTAAAGTGCTGAGCGCAGCGCTAAGCCGTTTTGTTGAACGTTCCGTGCGCAAAAGACGCTCTGAAAGCCAGGGCGCGTTCGAATTTATCGACTCTCAGGTGAAAACCTACCAGCGCCAGTTGGAGGAAGCCGAAGAGCGCCTGAAAGAATTCAAAAGCGCCAATCAGGATGGCAGCGAAAATAGCGCCATGGCGCGTATAGAAGGTCTACGACGGGAAATTGAAAACCTGAAACTGGAAATTCAACAAACCGACGCCGAAGTGCGCTTAACCCGCGAACAGCTGTCCCAGGAACAGCCGGTACGCCGCATCACCGTCGACCCCGGAAAATCCGCTGCCGAGCGCCGCCTGTTATCGATGCGAATGGAACTGGATTCGCTAATGCTGCGTTACCACGAGCGCCACCCGGACGTGGTCAGTACCAAAGCACAGATAACGGATTTGCAGCGCCAGGTGTCCGGCCAGAGCGATTCTTCCCGTGAAAACGCGGTCACCGAAGTCATGGAAAACCCGGTCTACGAGAAGCTGAAAATACAGCTCTCTGATAGCACCACTCAGCTGGCCGTGCAAACCAATCGCCTGGCTTCCCTTGAGCGACTCCTCGAAGAGGCCTTTGAACGCTCCCAGCGCGTTGCGGAAAATCAGGCTCAGTTTTCTGAACTGACCCGTGATTACGACGTAACCCGTGGCGTTTACGAAGACATGCTACAGAGCCGGGAACGCGCAAGGCTGTCGATGACCCTGGATGTGCAGGGCGAGGGCGCCAGCTACAAAATTCAGGAGCCAGCCTCTTATCCCACCCGTTGGGATGGCCTTCAGCTTTACCAGGTTGGGTTAGCCGGGCCGTTTTTGGGTAGCACCATGGTGCTCGGCCTGCTGGTGATGTTGGTAATGTTTGACCAGCGCCTGCGCTCGCCGCGAGCCCTGCAGCTGTCATTGCCCGCAGGCCTTCCGGTGCTGACCAGCATTCCCCACTACCGCAGCACTTGGAAAGATCGCCTGTTACGCAAGGATGTCATGGCATTACTGGTTATTCTGGGTGTGTTCATGGCGGTATACCTGGGCGTATTGCTATTCAGCGTAATGGGAATCACCCCGGAACAGTTGATCAATAAAGCCCGCGAGTTAACCGGGTTCGGGGGCAGTTAATGGACGACAACAAGCTCTACAATGCGTTGCTGAAAAATCAGAAAGAACGCCAAGGCCCGTCTCATTCAGAAGGCGAGGCGCGCTCTGAAGACAACTTTCGCAAGGAGCGGCCCTTCGCCGGAGTAGAAGCACCGCGGCGCCAGTTGGGCGCGGTTCAAGGTGCAGACTCAGAGAGCCCGCCCTCCGTCTACGACGCTGCCGTGTCGCTGGAGCTGATCGGCAACCCTAATCCCTGGAGCCGGGAGCAATTGCGGGAAAAGAAAATCATCTATCCCGGCATGCCAGACAAAGAAGTAATGGACGCCTACCGCGAACTGCGCATACAGCTGCGCAGCCGCCACGGCGAGGGCAACTTCGCTGTTATGTTCAGCTCGTTGGGGCATGACAATAGTTCCGTCGCCACCGCCTACAACCTGGCGGCCGCCTTTGCGTTGGACTCTCACACGTCTGCACTGCTGGTAGATTGCGATCCTTACAATCACAGCCTGCAGAACCTGGTGTCAGCAACCCTGGGTGCTGGTGTGACGGATTTCGTCGCTGACCGTTCTTTGGACATAAAAGACATCCTGTACGCCAGTGGCGTAGCCCGTTTAAGCGTCATTCCGGCGGGCAACCAGGCGTCATCGGCGGTAGAGCTGTTTTCAGCCGTGCGCATGCGCGAGCTGATCAGCGAATTAAAAAATCGTTATCCGGACCGCTGTATTGTTATCAACGCCCCGGCGTTCCGCGACAACACCGAAGCGCGCATACTCGAGCGTTTTGCCGACCAAGTGGTCATGGGTGTGCCCTTTGGCGAAGTAACAGGCGACGAAATCGCAGAAGCGGTTAGTCTGTTGGAAACGGACAAATTTGCCGGGTTGGTTTTTCAGGAGTAAGACATGGAACGCAGAGTAGGGAAACAATTTGGCCGCGCATCGGCTGCATTAATAGCAGTATGTGGTTTACCACTGCCTTTAGCGGCACAAGTATCCGATGGTAGCGCCGTAAAAGCCATTTCTGGCTCTGCTTCTGTGTTCACAGCGGCCACCCATACCCGCACCGACCGTGGAAATACCACCGATACCCGCACAGAGCCCAGCGTCGGTGTATCAGGAAGCCTGGGGGGGGCGCTCGCCAGCGGCGCAAACTCGCTGCAGCTGCGATACAGAGGTACCCTCGAAACCCGCCGCGATACGGGAGATGGCGACCAGACTAACCGTAGCTCCATTTTGGGAGCGGCCAGGTATGCCTACTTCGATCCGGCGCAGCCACTGGACTTTAATTTGGGCCACAGCGTTACCTCGGTGCGCAACAACACCGGTTTTGTGGTCAATCCTTCCAGCTATGACACCCGCAATACCTTAAGTGCTGGGGCGGGCTTACGCTTTAATGCGGGCAGCCTCTCTACGTTGCGGCTTTTTAGTCAGGCCGGGCAGAGCTTTGGCGGCGGTAGCCTGAACGATGAAAATTCCATCACCACCGGCGCCGAACTAACCCGAAGGCTAAGCGAGCGCTCCAGTGCCAGCCTTAACGCCAACCGCAGCTGGTCTGATGGGAACAGCGTTAATCAAACAATCGACAGTGCACAGCTGGTATACCAGCGCCAACTGGAAAACGGTTCGTTCAGCATCGGTGGCGGTAAAAGTTGGGCAACCAGCGAGTATTCGGATAATAGCGAAAACAACAGTGACGCACTGACTGGGTTCGCAGACCGCAGCTGGGTGGCTGACCAATACCGCACCTCGGTTCAGTACAACCGAAGGCTGTCCGACAGCGCTACTGACCTGTCGTTGAATTTACCGCCTGAATTTGATTTTTTACCGGAAACCGTTCAACTGCGCGACCTGGTGGTCAGCGACTCTCTATCGGCATCCCACAGCACCGATCTATTGTGCGACGCCTGTACACTCAACCTGGCCGCCGAAGCTGCCTTGCTGAAATCCCAGCTCAGCGGCGACCAAACCCATGAATACCGATCCAGCATCAGCCTGGGTGTGCAGTTAACGGATTTGCAGCGCATCAGCTTTGGCTATAGCTGGCTGGGCGATGCGCAAGACGAAGCCGGTACCATTGTTGACCAAATACACCGGTTTGATACCCGTTGGTCGCGGCAACTGGCAGAAAACACGCAGTTTGCGGTGGTGTTTAGTCAGTCGTACCTGCGTAATGATTTGGGCAGGGATGATCGCGATCAATACGTCATCCGTTTAGAGTTAACCCACGGTTTTGCGTTAACCAGCCGCTAGGCGGCAGATTTTATGACACAGGGATTCAGGGACGCACCTATGTTTTCACAACGCCAAGCCATCAACCTGCCATACGAATTGCCACCACAATTAATTGTAGTGATCGACACCGAAGAAGAATTTGACTGGAGCGCCGAGCCAAACGCCCAGGCAAATCAGGTGTCGGCCATGGCGCATATCGACCGGGTACAGAGTATTTTTAACGAATACGGTATTTGTCCGTGTTACGTCATTGACTACCCGATAGCCAGCCAGCCCCACGGTTACGGCCTGTTAAAACAGTTTGCCGAACAAGGCCAGTGCGAAATCGGCGCCCATTTGCACCCCTGGGTCAATCCGCCGCAAACCGAAGTGGTCAACCGCGCCAACAGTTATCCGGGCAATCTGCCGGCCGATCTGGAACGTCAAAAGCTCAAGATTCTTCAGCAAACCATCGCTGACAACTTTGGCACCACACCCACCACCTACAAAGCCGGGCGTTACGGCTTTGGGCCAAACACCACCGGCATACTTCAGGAACTGGGTTTCAACATTGATTTGTCCGTTTGCCCGCCCTTGGATTCCCGGGCAGACGGCGGCCCGGATTACCGGCGTTTTGATGCCCGCCCGTTCTGGTTTGGCGGCGACAACGGCGAGCGTATCCTGGAAATTCCCTGCAGCGGCGGATTCATAGGCTGGGCCAACGCCCTCGCCATTCCGCTCTACGAATCTGCGCTGGCGCTGAAAAAGTTCAGAGCCCCCGGCATTCTCTCGCGCCTGGGCGCGGTTGACCGGTTAATGCTATCGCCAGAGGGCTTCGCCCCGGCAGAACACATAAAACTTACTCGCTCCCTGTTCAAACAGGGTGTGCGCACCTTCACCTGGAGCTTTCACAGCCCCAGCGTGGTGCCCGGGCACACTTCTTACGTTCAGAGCGAGCCGCAGCTGCGCCTGTTTTTGGACAGTTTTCGACAGTATTTTGATTTTTTCTTTAATGAATTAGGCGGCCAGGCGTCATCGCCTACCCGCATTCGAACGCTTATGGAGAGAATGGCATGAAGGTGCTTGGCATATCACCCCTGGACAAAGACTCAACGGTATCCATCGTTGAAGACGGCAACATCCTGTTTGCCGCCGGCGAAGAACGGTTTACCCGGGTTAAACAGCAATCCGGATTTCCACGCCTGGCCCTGGAAAAAGCCCTTTCCTACACCGGCCTGTCCATGTCGGATTTTGACCAGGTTTGCTACCCGTTTCTGACCGCAGAAAACGAGCAGAAACTGTTTTCCAAAAACCTGGAAGACGAAAAAGAATTCATAAAGTCTTTCGAACCTAAAGACCTGGGCCCGCAAATTAAAGAAGCTCTTGGTCGCGTGCCAGACCGCAGTGAAGCGATTCACGGGCTTACGCACCCCAACGCCATGATGGAAAAGAGCTTTCTATACAACTCTTATTACTCCATGACCGGTGCCACCAAAATGGCATCCAACACCATGGCCTTAAAAGCCTCGCGGCAGTGGGGCGAGAACGCTCAGGAGTCCTTCCAGCACTTGCAGAAAGAACTGACCGATGGCCTGGCGTCAGTAGGCTGGAGCGGCCCCATCAAACGCATGGACCACCACCTGTCCCACGCCGCCAACAGCTTCCTGTGCAGCGGTTTTGACCGTGCCCTGTGCGTTACCCTGGATGGTTACGGCACCGGACTGGCAGGTTCCATCAGCGAAGGCCGCGATGGCAAAATCCATCGTTTGCACGGCCTGCCGTTCCCGAACTCCCTGGGCACCCTGTACGAACACGTTACCTCCAGCCTGGGCTTTAAACCCAGCCGCCACGAAGGCAAAATTGTCGGTTTGGCCTCCTACGGTGATCCGTCCATCTTGGGCGACATTCTGCTGTCACGCATACAGCAGACGCCGGGCGACTTCCGCATTTACGAAGCCAACAATGTGTTTTTCTCCCGTTACCTGGCGTCCAAGTTTCCAAAAATCGACGTGGCCGCGGCTTATCAGTACGTTTTGGAAAAAGTGGCCACCGATTACATCCGCCACTGGGTTCAGAAAACCGGTATCGACACGATTGTGCTGTCCGGTGGCGTTACCGCCAACGTGAAGCTGAACCAGCGCATTTTTGAAATTGAAGGCGTGAACCACATCTTCGTATACCCCAACATGGGCGACGGCGGCTGCGGCACTGGCGCTGCGCTCTACCACAGCTGGCAGGGTGGGGCGAAGCCGTCGATAGAAAACAGTTACATGGGGCCGGATTACTCCGAATCTGAAATGGAAACAGCACTCAAAGCCGAAGGCCTGTCGTATCAGCGCCCGGAACATCTGGCGAAAGAAGTAGCCGAGCTGATTCACAACGGCAACGTAGTGGCCCGTTTTGATGGCCGCATGGAATACGGCCCCCGCGCCTTAGGCAATCGCACCATCATGTATCACGCCCGCGAGCCGGAAGTGAACCAGTGGCTGAACAAACGCCTGGGCCGCACAGAATTCATGCCGTTCGCCCCGGTTACCCTGTACGAGGCCCGCGAGAAGTGCTATCACAACATCAAAGGCGCCGAACACGCCGCCGAGTTCATGACCATCACCTTTGACTGCACCGAGTTCATGAAAGAAAACTGCCCGGCCGCCGTACACGTCGACAACACCGCCAGGCCCCAGCTGATACAGCGCCACGTGAACCCGGGCTACTACGACATTCTGAAAGAATATGAAAAAATCAGTGGCATCCCCAGCCTGATCAACACCAGCTTTAATATGCACGAAGAGCCCATCGTAAGCTCTCCGGAAGACGGCGTTCGTGCATTCCTGCAGGGAGCACTGGATTATTTGGCCATAGGGCCATTCCTGGTGAAACACCCGAATCCGCAGCACTAAACAGGTGCCAGGAAGCAATGCCATGGCAAAGGCCACCTTATCAGTGACATTGCAGCCCGCTTCCGCCTACGCGGGTTTGAAGGCTGACTGGCAAGATCTGGAAAACCGCGCCGAACCCACGGTATTTTTGTCGTGGCAGTGGCTTGGGCATTGGCTGGCCATTTATAAGCCTGCGGCCCTGGTATTAAAAGTGACCGAGGGCGAGCGAATTATTGGTCTGGGCCTGCTGGTTGAAACCAGCGAGCGCCGCCATGGCGTACTAAAAAGCCATTGCCTGCGCTTGCACCAGACTGGGCAGCGCCTGCAAGACCAGATCTGGATTGAATACAACGGTTTTCTGTCTGAAAAAGGTCAGGAAGACCACGTTGCCGCAGCGTCTTTAAAGTATATCTGTGAAGAATTGCCGGAATGGGACGAATTCATTGTCGGCGCCATCGACAGTAAAGACGCCGACCGCTACGCCCAGTTAACCGGCCTGCACAAACACATCCGCTGGGAAGCACCTTGTTTCGGTGTAAATCTGGACGAACTGCGGCGCGGGGGCGTGCATTACCTGGATACCCTGTCACGCAACACCCGTTACCAGATAAGCCGCTGCGAACGCTTATACCAGCAACGGGGGAAGGTGCAGTTGCAGCGGCCAGATTCGGTCGAAGGCGCTTTGGCATTATTTGATCGCATAGGCCCGCGGCACCTGCAGCGTTGGGGAAGTGGCACCGACCAGAGCGGCTTTGCCAACCCGGATTTCTTGCACTTCCATCGTGAACTGATACGCACCCAATGGGCGGATGGCGGTATAGACCTGGTTTCGCTGATGGCCGGCGATCAGGAAATCGCCAGCTTCTATAACCTATTGCACAAAGGCGTTATCTATTTTTACCTGGGCGGCATGGAAACTGAAACCGACAACCGGCTAAAACCCGGTCTTCTGGGCCACACCCTGTGTATTGAAGATTACCGCCACCATGGCTTTCATTATTACGATTTTATGGGTGGCGATGAGCGCTATAAAGCCAACTTGGGCCAGTTGCACCGGCAGCTCACCCAAGTATCACTGCAACGTGGCCGCTTCAAACTGAAACTGGAAGACGCCGCCCGCCGCACCAAACAGCTTTGGCTGAAGGAAGCAGCCCCCAATGAACGCTGAACTGCAGGTACGTGCCTCACGGTTGTCGGCTTTCCCGTTGAAAGACTACAACGATTACATCGCCAGCCAACCAAACGCTACGCCTTACCATTATAGCGGCTGGTTAATAGCGGTTAAAAAAGCCTACGGTCACGCTGCCTGGGTGGTAACCGCCCATCAAAATGGCAAGCTGTGCGGAGCCTTGCCGCTGGTAGAAGTGAAGCGACCTTTTCGGTCAAGTACCTTGGTGTCACTGCCATTCTGTGATCTCGGCGGGCTGCTGGCTGACAGCCGAGACATTGCTGGCGAAATTCGATTCGCTGCTCAGAATCTTGCGGCCAGTCTTGGAGGGGCGGCTCTGGAAATTCGCGAAGGCGGGCCAGAACTGCTGCCGGAAGAATGCATAGACCTTGCCGGCGACACCAAAGTGCGCATGCTCTGTGAATTACCGGCCTGCAGCGAAACCTTGTTCAAAAGCTACAAACCGAAACTGCGCAGCCAGATTCGCAAAGCCGAAAAAAATGGCTTGACCGCAGAAGTACGCCAGGGCGACGACGCCATCGTACGATTTTATGCGGTGTTTTCACGTAACATGCTGCGCCTGGGTTCACCGGTACACAGCCTGAGCTGGTTCAAAGAACTGGGTAGAGCATACGGCGACAAAATGCTGGTAGGCCTGGTGTTTAAAGGTGACGAGCCGGTAGGTGGCGGCATAGTGTTGGTGCAGGGCAAGCAAGCGTGCATTCCTTGGGCGTCTACCCTTGAAGAGCACAACAAACTGGCACCGAACATGCTGTTGTACTGGACCCTGCTGGCCCGAGTGAATGATTTAGGCTGTACCCAATTTGATTTTGGCCGCTCCACATTGGGGGAGGGCACATTCCGCTTTAAAAAGCAGTGGGGCGCGGTGCCTCATCATTTATTCTGGCGCAACGAAAGCCAGACTAACGAATGCGAAAACTCAAACTCAATTTTAAGTTCTAGTTTAAGCAGGACGGTCAGCCGTTTGCGCCCGCTGATCGAGCGCATCTGGCAACGTTTTCCTTTACCCGTTGCCAACTGGATTGGCCCTAAATTACGGCGTTACATCACCTTATGAACGTTATACTGTTTATCACCACTGTCTGTTTGTTGGTGCCGGTCTACGTGTATTTTGGCTACCCGGCTATTTTGTGGCTGCTCACCCGCAATGTTCAGCCAAAGCCAACCCCGGCAACGTTCAGTACTGAAACAAGCAGTACTGAAAAAAACAATATCGAAATAGATAACGCTCCAACCGTAACCCTGGTCATTTCCTGCTATAACGAAGCCGCAGTAATAGAAAAAAAACTCAACAACGCCCTGGCACTGGATTATCCCACAGACAAGCTGAACATCGTTGTAGTATCAGACGGCTCCGATGACAGCACCGACGAAAAGGTAAAAGCCCTTAGCAACCCCCGAATCAAACTCATTCGCCAGGAAGGCCGATTAGGCAAAACCATGGGCATTAACTTGGCCATGGAACAGATACGCAGCCAAATCACCGTGTTCAGCGACGCCAACGCCATGTACGCGCCAGATGCCATCAGCCGGCTGGCGGAAAATTTTGACGATTCCAAGGTCGGCTACGCCGTAGGCGCTGCGCTCTACACAGACGCAAACAGCGGCGCCAGCGCCAATAATGAAAACCTATACTGGCGTTACGAACTGGCCATTAAAGAAATGGAATCAAAACTGCACTCGGTGGTAGGCGGCGACGGCGCGATCTACGCCATTCGTACCGAACTTTGGGAGCCTTTGCAGCAGCAAGACATCAACGATTTTGTCAATCCACTACAAATCATCGCCAAAGGGTATCGCGGAGTATTTGACCCCAAAGCCCGCTGCTACGAAGAAACCGCTGGCGACTTCGGCCGTGAGGTGGCCCGCAAAGAGCGCATCGTAAATCGAAGCATTCGTGGGTTGATGCGGGTTAAAGCCGTTATGAATCCCCGCAAAAATGGGGTTTTTGCCTGGGAAGTAATCTCCCACAAACTTCTACGTTGGTTGATACCGGTGTTTCTGGTTCTCGGCGTCGCGGGAAGCGCCTTACTTGCAGCCCAAGGGCTGTCACTGTTCCAGCTGATCACTTTTGGATCTTTGGCACTTCTTGCCCTGGCTACCGCGGGACACTTGTCCAAAAACAAGAACGACTTGCCGGTATGGTTGTCCGTTCCCTATTACTTCGTGTTGGTGAATGCCTACTCCGTCCGTGGGGTATTAAGTGCCGTAAGAGGCGAAACTCAGGTTACCTGGAACAGTGCAAGGCCCGCGGCACCAGCTGATTCCGGGGCCGTTCCACAGAATCCGATGGGGGCGCTCACTTGGTGGGTGGTGGGCCTGATTCTATTGTTATCAAGCTTGGGGTGGGCATATGTGGGTTGATCATTCCTCCCTCCAATCTGCGGGCAAACTGAACCATGTCTAAAATAGCCCTTATTTTCTTGATGGTCTTTTTTGGCGGTACTATTGCTACCTTCACTTTTAGCGGCGCTTCCTCATTTATACTCTATCAGTTTGTCTACTTCCTGAATCCGGACTACCGGTGGTGGTCTGCCGAGATACCGGGGATAAGCTATTCCTTTATTGCTTCTATGCTCATGCTGATATCTCTCGGTATTGGCTATCGAAAATATTCCACGCTGGCGCCTTGGGGAGAACTGCCAGTTTTTAAGTGGATAATCGCCCTGTTGCTGTATCACTACCTGGTGTATTTTTGGGCTCTGAATCCTGCTGTGCATTACGAGTTCACGTTTCAGTTTACCAAACTGGTGATTATCGTTTTTGTCGCTTACAAACTGGTCAATTCACCCCGAATTCTTGATGTTTCGATATGGGCTTACTTGGTAGGCGCCACTTATATTGGTTATCTCGCTACTTCCGTCGGAAGGGGAGCTGGGGCCCGGGTTGAAGGTATCGGCATGGCGGACGCGCCCGACGCAAATGATACGGCAGCAGCATTGGTACCCGCTGCCGTTTTTCTTATGTACTACGCGTGGATGGGCAACAAAAAAGTGAAATTGCTCTGCGTTTTCTGCGGGGCCCTCATAGCGAATGGGCTGGTTTTGATTAACAGCCGGGGATCATTTGTGGGCGTTGTGGTCAGTGCGGGCCTTTTTCTTTTGTACATGATGTTTTCCCGTCACCGCAAGGAAGGTCAACGGGCGTTGGCCGTTGTCATTATTATCCTTGGGATCAGTGGCGGGCTCTATGTCGCCGATGACCAGTTCTGGGATCGCATGCGCACCATGGAGAATGTTGAAGATGAAGGTGCAAGCGGCTCGCAACGCATTAATTACTGGTTGGCAGCACTGGATATTTCGACAGACTATCCGCTGGGTGCTGGAATTTATGGTTTTAACTTTCTTTCCGATGTTTATCTTCCACCTGAATATCAGGGGGGAGAGGGGGGGAAAAGTGTGCACTCGCTCTGGTTTCAGGGGCTGAGCGAGGTTGGGTGGCCGGGGATTGGGCTCTTTATTATTGCGCTTATGTCGTTATTCAGATTCTCCAGAAAGGCAAAACAATGGGTGCTTGAAAATGAGGACAACGTCTCTTACTTCAAGTTACTAGCGCTTGAATGTGCACTATTAGGCTATCTGGCAGCTGGAAGTTTTATAAATCGTTTCCGCGCTGAAATTTTGTACTGGATGATTTTGCTGTTAGCTATCGGAATCAATGTCTATTTCCTGCAACGTCAGAAAGCGAAAGTGGCAGCTGCCAAAAAACAAAAAAATACGGTGCCCAAATCACTAACCCCAAACTATAGCAAGGAGCCCTCGCGCTGATGCGACGTCTGAACATTCTGCAGTTCATCACCCCCGCTGGTTTTTACGGCGCCGAACGCTGGGTGTTGGCCCTGGCGAATAACGTTGACCGGCAAAAGGTGACCTGCGACCTGGCGGTAACACGCGAGAGCGAGCACCAAGACCTCACCGTAGCAGAGGTTTACCCACAAGCTGTGGGCGAGGTTCATTACCTTGATATGGCCGGGCGTTTCGATCTGCGGGTTGTTCGTCAATTGGTGAGTGTGATTCAAAGACGACAGATAGATGTCATTCATACCCACGGCTACAAATCCGATATTCTAGGGTTGTTAGCGGCTAAGAAAGCGGGTATTCGCTGCGTGAGTACGCCTCATGGCTTCTCGGGAAAAGTGGGCTTTAAGCTGGCTACCTTTATTCGAATCGGTACTCATATGCTTCGGTACTTCGACGCGGTCGCACCTTTGTCTGAAGAGCTGGCTGCGGATATGGGCCGCTTCAAGGTGCCTGAAAGTAAAACCCGGTTTATTCGCAACGGCGTCGATCTAACGGAAATCGATGCTGCAATGCAGAACCGCGGCCCTAGCGCCGCCCAGCAAATTTCCAAACACATCGGCTACATTGGGCAGATGATTCCACGAAAGGGGCTGCCTGACCTGTTGGCCGCGTTTGACAGGCTCTACGCCACGGATCCGACCGTGAAGCTGAAAATGCTCGGTGACGGAAGTCAGCGGGCAGAACTTGAAGAACAGGCTGCCTCCTTGAAAAGCGCCAGTGCGATAGAGTTTCTGGGTTTCCGCAGCGACAGGCTTGCCCTGCTGTCACAGTTTGATCTTTTTGTGATGACATCTTCCCTTGAGGGGATACCCCGCTGCCTGATGGAAGCCATGGCCGTGGGCGTGCCGATCGTCGCCTACGATATTCCAGGGGTAGATCAACTCGTGCAGCACGGGGAGACTGGCCTGCTTGCGCCTTTAGGCGACGTTAGTGCTTTGGTGAACTGCTGTAATCAGGTGCTTACAAATCCTGAACTGGCCCAAGACATGGCTGCTAAAGCGCGAACGCTGATCGATCACCGTTTCTCTGCCGCGCGCATGGCTCGGGAATATGAATCGCTATTCTTGGAATTGGTGAGTCCCGATCAGCTGGAACTGTCTTCTGAGAAAGAGGGGAGTTAGGTATGTGCGGGCTGGCAGGTTTTTTCCGTAACCCCTCAACACCCCATCGTGAGGCTCATCAAGGTTGGCTGGAAGCCATGGGGCAGGCCATCATCCACCGCGGGCCGGACGCCGGTGCCGTATGGCTGGACGATCACGTCGGCATGGTTCATCGCCGCCTGAGTATCCTAGACCTTAGTAATGCGGGCACGCAGCCCATGGTTTCCCGAACTGGGCGCTATGTCATCGCCTTCAACGGTGAGATCTACAACTATTTAGAGCTTCGGCAGGCGCTTAATACCGTTGGTTTCACTTTTCGTACCCAGACCGATACCGAGGTTCTGCTGGCTCTGTTCGAGCACAAAGGTGTCAACTGTCTCGATGAGCTCAATGGCATGTTCGCCATTGCGATCTGGGATACCGAAGCAAAACAGCTGTTTTTGGCCCGGGACCGCTTGGGTAAGAAACCGTTGTATTATTACCAGGAAGGCGGCCAATTTGCGTTTGCCTCGGAGATAAAGGCGCTACTTCCCGTCCCGTTTATCAAAACAGAGCTTCGCCCGGACGCAGTGAAAGATTTTTTTGCCTATCAATACGTGCCGGACCCTAAAAGCATTTACAAGAATATTCATAAGCTACCCCCCGGCCACTGGCTGATCACGAATGGCGAAGAATGTCAGTTACAACAGTACTGGGACCTGTCTTTCGCCAATCCGAGTACAGCAAGCCAGTCCGAACTGGAAGCCGGCCTCTACGATCTGATTGATGACGCCGTTCGCCTTCGTATGATCAGTGACGTTCCCCTCGGTGCTTTTCTCAGCGGCGGGATCGACTCTAGCGCCGTGGTGGGGCTAATGGCAGGCCACTCCAGTCAACCAGTGACCACCTGCGCAATTGGGTTCGATTCAAAGCGTTTTGATGAAGTACAGTGGGCCCAAAAAGTGGCCAAACAGTTCAAAACAGATCATCACGAATTAACCGTAAAAGGTAACGTTGCGGACAGCTTGGTCGACATCGCCCGTTACTTTGATGAGCCCTTTGCTGACCCTTCGTTTATTCCAACATATTTCGTGTCACAGTTGGCGCGCCAGAAAGTTACCGTCGCTCTTGCCGGTGACGGTGGTGATGAAAATTTTGCGGGATACAGCAAGTATCGTACGGATCAGATCGAGAACCGGCTTCGCAATCTTTTTCCCGGGCCCCTGCGCCGCAGCCTGTTTCCTATGTTGGCACAGATAGCCGGTGGATTTGGTACAGCGGCCACCCGCAAGGCGCAGTCACTTCTCGGAACCTTGGCCATGGATCCAGACCGTTCCTTTTTCGTGACTAATAGTTTTTTCCGTCAGAGTGTATGGGACGATCTGGTTCGGGGTGACTTGAAACGTGAAACCGTGGGGTATGATCCCGCCGATATTACCCGCGACCATTACGCGAAGGTGGACACTGATGATCATCTGGGTAAAATTCTCTATACAGATATCAAGACCTACTTGCCTGGAGATATTCTGGTGAAGGTAGATCGAATGAGCATGGCCAATTCCCTTGAGACAAGAGCGCCGCTGCTGGACTACCGAGTGGTTGAATACGCTGCCAGTATTCCATCTGCGCTAAAGCTCAATGGTAAAGAAAAAAAATACATTCTGAAGCATGCATTCGAAAAGCTGCTCCCGGAAGATGTGCTCTATCGTAAGAAGATGGGGTTTTCAGTGCCACTAGCCCAGTGGTTGAGAAGCGAGCTATTTGAACTCGCGGACGAAGTCTTTCGCTCCAATAATGGCGGGCTGGCACAGTGTTTTAACATGCACAAGGTCCGTGAACTGTGGCTGAACCATCAGAGGGGTCACGACTACAACACCCAAGAACTCTGGAGCATGCTGGCGTTTGAGCTTTGGTGGAGAGCGTACCAACGATGAAAAGAATAGGAAGAAAGGGCTCTGCCATGGAAGACGACAGTGACAAAAAAATGAGGAAACAGCCCAAACTCTGGATTCAAGGGCTGGCTATCATTAGCCTCGTGGTTGCTCTTGTGCTTATGGGGATTAATATTTACGGACTCACCCAGCCCATCCGGAAGCCGGGGCTGGGCGTGACCGACCAGGATCAGCTTCGGTTTGTCCCGAAGCAGATCTGGAGTTATGAGGATAGCCTCATCGCGATTAATGGGCTTGATGCTTCTTTACCAAGAAGTGAATTCGCAGAAGCAGCTAACCAAGTTGTTAATCAGAGCCTGATACACATTGACTGGCAAAAAGTAAATCCTGTGGAATACCGGCAATTGGTGCCCATTTGGGAAAATTACTTCCTTTGGGCTATTGGTAGGTTTTCAGGGCTGCCTCAGTTCGAGCGATATCATTACGCTGACTATGAGCGAAACATTAAGAGGGGCATCGGGATCTGTGGAGACGCCTCCACGATTCTTTCCAGCGTTCTCGATCAACATCAGATTCCCAATCGTATCGTATCTTTTGGTGGGCATGTCATTGTTGAGTATGAGCGTGAGGACGGAAGATCGCAGCTTCTTGATCCGGATTTTGGCATCTCGTTAGTGCTTACGCTTGAGGAATTGTTAGCACGGCCCGAGCTCGTAAGGAATCGTTACTTGGCGGCTGGATACAGCGACACTGAAGTAGCCGACTTAATCAGCATTTACAAAACTGATTTTGCGCTGTTCGACAACACATATCACTTTATGACCTTGCGATATGTTTTCGAAAATGTGAGCTATATAGCGAAATGGACTGTTCCTTTGCTAATTATCTTGCTCACCCTTGGTTATTTGTTTTGGCTCAAGCCGAAGCGCCGAGTCACTAACGGGAACTCGGCGTGATCACTGAGAAGGCCAAACAGATACTGATCCTGCATATAGCGTTCAATATGGCCATCTTCCATGTCTAAAGTCCGAAGGGCGGTTATTTTCTCGTCAGCTTCCCAGTATGTCGTGCGGTTAATTGGTCTCGCAGCCACAATGATTGTCGCGCGGTTGTTGACTCCGGATGAAATCGGCACTTTTTCTGTCGCCAGCGCCATCGTGATGATTATTGCCGAGTTTAAGTTGCTGGGTGCCGCCGACTATCTGGTACGTGAAGAAACACTGACGGATCAAAAAATTCGGCGCGCTCTTGGATTGACGATCCTGATCTCTTGGAGCTTGGGCCTTGTTATCATGGGAGTTGGACCCTGGGTTGCAAGCTACTATGAGTTGGCTCCGCTCGCCATCATATTTCTAATTCTCGCGACGACTTTCTTTCTTGGCCCATTTATCAGTATTCCGATGGCCTTGGTTGCGCGGCGCTTCAACTTCAAGATTTTGCTTGCCGCTAATATTTTTAGCTCGATCGCTTCTTTAATAGTGACGGTTATTTTAATCAACCAAGGTTTTAGTTTCTATTCCTTGGCCTGGGGGCATGTCGCCAAAATTTTGGTGGAGTTTCTTATCGTCACGTTCACCAAAGGCTTTCCAACTTATTGGCGCCCGATATTTTCGGACGTTGGATTGATAGCCAAGTTTGGCATTTATAATTCCCTTACTAATCTGTTTAAAAAAGGTGTTGCGGTTGCGCCCGACCTCGTCATTGGCAAGATGGGCACAACAGCTCAGGTTGGCATGTTTTCCCGCGGACAAGGTTTTGTTACTTTTCTGTCCGGAACGTTGATGTCAGGTGCAGCACCCGTCGTGTTGCCTTATCTGTCCGAAGCCAAACGATCGGGAGCTAACCTTATTGATGCTTACACTAAAGCAACCTTGCTGATGTGTGCGTTGGTGTGGCCTGTATTGGCTGTCGCTTCGGTGGCTAGCCTGCCGGCAATTCGCATATTTTTCGGCGACCAATGGGACGCAGCAGCACCGGTTGCCTCAGTGCTCGCAATCTGGCTCATACTTCGTTCCACGCATCACTTTGCCAATAATCTTTTGATTGCTTCGGGTAACGAGCGGGTTATGCTTAAAAAAGAGGCATTCCTGTTTGTCGCGATTTTTGTTTTAGTGATTTTTGCTTTTCCGATAGGGTTTCAAGCTGTTGCCTATTCTTTTTTGGCCCTTGGCATTCTAGAGACCGTTGTGGTTACGGTGCTTCTCGTCCGGGTTCTTGAGTTAAACGTTTTTTCTTTCTATCGGACTTTATTGCCTGATTTACTGATAACACTCATTTGCGCAGCGGCAACCTTCGTGATCTCAATTTGGATTCCGTTTGAGGCTAAGCCAGCCTGGAAGCCGATAGCTGTAATAGCGTTGTGCCTACCCCCCATTTGGCTTTTGTCATTATTTGTACTGGGGCACCCGCTGTACAAAGAGATTGGCTCTACAGCGAAACGAAAAGTTTAGAATTTTCAGGGGCTGGTGAACTAACAGCGCGAATAGAATTTTCAAAGAGTGATCAAAAATGCGGAAGATCTTATTAGTCAGCGAGATATTTCCCCCTACACATGGTGGAAGCGGGCGTTGGTTCTGGGAAATTTATAGTCGCTTTCCAGAGCGCAGTGTGACTTGCCTAGTGGGAGAGCATCCCAAGGCTAAGACAATCGATCCTGATTTCCCTCACCGCATATATCGTTTCTCTCTGAACACTTCTGAATGGGGCTTGCGCTCATTGGCAGGATTGCGCTATTACCTGAAGATCTGGAACAAGCTTCGTAAACTTGTAAAAGAAGAAGGCATTGCTCAGTTACACTGTGGGCGAGTCCTGCCAGAAGGGTTGGCAGCAATGCTTATCAATCTTACTCATCGCGTGCCTTACACTTGTTATGTTCATGGTGAAGATGTGGAAGTGGCTTTGACTAGCCGCGAATTGAAGCTGCTGACGCAGCTGGTAATGAAGCGCGCTGAGCGGATCGTAGCGAATAGTCAGAACAGTCGTCGTATTCTCACCGAGAAATGGCACCTGCCCGAGCACAAAGTCGTGGTTATGACGCCAGGCGTGGATGTGGATAAGTTTACTCCAGCGACCAGCGACCAGCCTCTTCAAAAATGGGCTGGCAAGCGGGTTGTACTAACGGTAGGTCGATTACAAAAACGCAAGGGCCAGGATATGATGATCCGCGCATTACCAGCGCTGGAAGCCCGGATCCCGAATTTGCATTACTGCATTGTTGGCGATGGGGCGGAAAGAGAGTCTTTGGCCAGTTTAGCTACCGAGCTGGGTGTTTTGCATATGGTTGAATTCGCTGGGGAGATTAACGATGCAGAAATGGTGGAACATTATCGTCACTGCGATCTGTTTGTACTTCCTAATCGCCGTATTGGTAATGATGACGAAGGCTTCGGAATGGTCCTCTTGGAGGCTCAAGCCTGTGGGCGTCCGGTAGTAGCCGGAGATGCCGGTGGAACGCGGGAAACCATGGAGCAGGGCACTACCGGAGTTCTTGTAGATTGCACGGCCCCGGAACCAATAACCGACGCCGTCCATCAGCTTTTCCAAAGTCCTGTGAATCTCCATACTATGGGGCAGGCGGGCAGGCGGCGTACAGAAGATTGCTTTAGCTGGAATAGTCTGGCGAAAGAAGCTCGACATCTGTTTCTATAAAGTTTTGGAGTATTCGGAGGAGTGTGAGTGGTGGAGATATCGTCCGTAAAAAAAATATCAGTTGTTATACCTGTCTACAATCGAGCGGAGTGGATAGGCAAAACCCTCGATAGAATTTTCAGTCAGAAGCATGATGTTTTTGAGGTGGTGATATGTGACGACGGTTCTACCGATGCACTGGCAGATGCTTTGGAGCTTTACGGAGCAAAGATAAAGCTGATTACTATAACGAACAGCGGTCCGGCAATTGCGCGGAAATCCGCGATTGAGGGCGCTACGGGTGAGTGGATCGCTCTCTGTGACAGTGACGACTTTTGGCTGGAAAACCATTTGACGTGTTTTCTTGACGCACTTGATCTTTTCCCCGAAATGAATTTTTATTTTTCAGATTTTTATGCATCGGATGTTCCCGAGCATTCAAAGCTTGAGAATGCCCCTGACGGATGGTTGGCTGGCCTCGATAGTGAAGAGTCCCCCTGCACCGACTACATCAAATGCAACAATGAGCTATATTCTGCGTTATTGAAATTCCAACCTTGCTTTCAATCCGCCTGCCTGTTCCGACGTGACTTGTATGAACAAGTGGGAGGAATTGATCCTGCGGTATCCCGCTGGCCTTCCGAAGATTTTCATCTGACAATTAGGCTCGCCGCTGCAGGTCGCGGAATTATATGCACTGTCCCGACCGTAATCATCAACAAACATGACCAGAATTTTTCTGCAGATATTCTGGGGAATTTTGAAGGCCGAATAGATATTCTTGAGAAAATCATTTTGGACTCTTCGGTTGGGACCAATCTAATCCAGAAGACACAAACCGAAGTAGAAACATCTAACCTCGAGTTGTTTCGACTATATTATTGGCACGATCATTATCGAGGTATGCGGGACCGATTTCGGCGGACGCCCCGAAAATATTTATGTTTCAAAGATTATTTGCGATTACTTAAGGCGGTTATTGTTGAAACATCGTTCAAATAAACTTTTACGATTTTTGTCAGAGAGAAGGCTATGGCAGTTTATTATTATCAGGATTACAGCGCTGGCGGGTCTAGAAATTTCGGTGACGATATAAATCCGAAATTGTTACAGCACCTGTTTTCCACGAGCATAATCGAGAGTGAAAGTGTTTGTATTATGGGGATTGGAACAATATTAAGCGATGAACATCTTCATAACGTTAGTCGTTATGAAAGAAAAGTCATCTTCTCTTCGGGGGTTGGCTATGGAACACTCGATAAGCATTTTGATGATAGTTGGGATTTCGTCTGTGTGCGGGGGCCGAATACTTCAGCCAAGCTTGACCTTCCTCCTGAGAAAGGTATCTGCGATGGCGCAATTCTTCTGTCTAAGATATACCCCGTTAAAGCTTACCAAAATAACGGGCCCGTAGTGTTTATACCGCACGTAGAATCTTCGTGGAAGTCCAGTGAAGGCCTCAAAGCGGCATGTCATAATCTTGGGATCGAGTATCTCGTTCCTGACCAAGAGTTTGACACGTTTGTGAAGGTGGTGCAGTCTGCCTCCTTGGTTATAACCGAGGCGATGCATGGAGCTATCCTTGCCGACACCATGCGCATTCCGTGGATACCGGTAGAATTCCATTTTCACAATGAGTTCAAGTGGAAAGACTGGTTTTCGTCAATGCAACTGGATTATGTTTCCTATCCGTTGAAGCCACTGTTCTGGAAAAGGAATACCGGACTGCTTTCGAAATTAAAGTTGCCTTATCAACTGATGAAATATAAACTTTTTGAAAGATCACTCAAAAATGTCATGCTCAAACAGAAACCAATTCTCAGTAACGATTTCCATCTGAAAAATCTTCAAAAATCACTCTCTAATCGTGTTGACTATATCAATAAAAAATATGGTTAATTTAAATTATTTTATATTTAACATTAGCGATTTCTAAAAGTTTAATTGAATATGAATATGAATTTGTGTTTTGACCGTTGATTTGGCTTATTTCTTATAATTTTTATCAGAGTCATAATATATAATATAATATTAAATTTTTCACGGCGTTGAAATAGCTCTTTCAAGTTTTCGTTGCTGATCTCCTTTAACAGCACAGTGTAGGGCTTTTAAGATAAAGTATGCTTTCTATTACTCTGGTTCAGGCACAGGACAACGTAACATGAAACGGTTAGAGTTACTTGATTATGGGAGGTTTTTTGCCGCGATAAGTGTTGTACTTTTCCATTACACTTTTAATGGCATCGCTAATGGAAAAATCACTTCAATAAGCCACACGCCTTGGCTCATTGGAGTGACTAAATATGGTTACTTAGGTGTCGAGTTTTTCTTTATGATAAGTGGTTTTGTCATATTCTTTTCTGCAAGAAACAAAGTGGCCTCTAGATTTATAGTGAGTCGTGCGATCAGGATTTACCCTGCTTACTGGTTTGCTGTATTATTTACCTCATTTTTTGCAATGCAATGGGGTGCAAATCTAATGTCTATCTATCCATCCCAAGTTCTTGCAAATTTAACCATGCTGCAATCGCTATTGGGTATTACACACATTGATGGTGTTTACTGGACATTAGTGTATGAAATCCAATTTTATTTCACAGTTTTTTTGTTGATATTTTTTGGGCTTCAAAAATATTTAAACTATATATTTATTTTCTGGCCTATTATTTTTTTTGCCGCTCTTGCTTTTGAAATACAAGATTTACCATTGATGGGAAGCTATTTTTATTACTTTTCAGCCGGCGCTATTTTTGCTGTTTTAAAGGAGAAATTTGACTGGCGGGCTGTTTTCAGTCTTTTTTTGATCTATATTCTTTGCCTTAATTTTTCTATTAGCAATGTCGAACAGTCTGCCGACTCTAAAGAAGTTGAATACTCTTTTATGGTTATTGGTTTGATCGTAACGTTCTTCTTTTTACTATTCGGTTACCAAAATACGCAAAAAGCGCAGTTGCTAAAATTGCCATTGTCGAAAATAGCTGGGGCGCTTACTTACCCTGTATATCTAATTCATGCTCACTTTGGATACATGTTCATTAGCCAGTTTGCTACTGAAGAAAACAAAGTTTTTGTCTATATTTTAACGATTTCCATCGTTCTTGCTGTCAGCCTGCTCATTCACAAAGTGGTTGAAGAGTACTTTGCGGCTGTTTGGAAGGGAGTTTTTGGGTTTGTGCTTAGCCGTCCGTTGGATTACGTACAAGCTCTGTCTGCGAGAATCTGTAGCGCTTACAGCGCACACAAATTCGGGCGTTTTTAATTCAATCGAGCGCCTAATTAAATAGCGCTTCTAACGAAGTTAGCGGTGAGAGCGATAAGATTAATCGACGGCATGAGTTCGGGAGGACTTCGACGGATTTAGATGGAAGTCACTTCGATAAATTATGGGTCCATGAACCGTTTACATATGCTCTACGGAAGGGGATACTGAGATTGTTAAAAATTTAATCAGTGTTCAGAATAGGTGGTTTAGTTGGTTGGTAGCCTGTCTGCTAGATAGAATCGCAAGATTAATTTTGTATGAGAGAAACAGAACATGCCCGTAAATAAGTGTGATATGTTCCTGATAAGTGGGCTATTTACTCTTGCAGGATGCGCATCTCAACCCCCTCCGTTTGAAGATGATTTTCCATCACCCTCGGCAGGGATGGGTGAGGAAGTCATCATTGATGACTCGGATTCAACTTTCTTTTTTGACGGACCCTGGAGAGCTTCAAACTCTACAATAGGTTATTTGGGAGAAAGCTACCATGTCATTCCTAGAGGCCAAGGCAATAACTCTGCTGTCTGGAACTTGGAATTAATTGATTACTTTGATATTTATGTTCGCTGGACCTCACACAGCAACAGAGCTTCAAATGCGCGATACGAAGTACACCATCTGGACGAGGCCAATCGATTGGTGGTTGCTAAGGTCACGGTGAATCAGCGTTCCGGCGGAGGGAAATGGTTTAAGCTCGGGACTTATAAAATGTCAAGCCTTACTGGTCGAGTTCAAGTTAGTGATGACGCAGACGGTTACGTTGTTGCTGATGCAGTGAAGTTCGTGCCAGTTTATCCGACCACATCACAGCCGACATTAGCCGATTCTGACGGTGACGGGATGGATGATGAGTTTGAAGTGCGTTTTGGAATGAACCCAAGCGATCCTAATGATGGAGCAATGGATTCAGACGGCGATGGCGTAACGAATCTTGAAGAATATTATGTTGGTACCGACCCAACGAGGATTGATACTGATAGTGACGGCATCCCAGATGGCTATGAACTCAGTTATGGTATGAACCCTACCATCAATGACTCGTCTCAGGACTTGGACTTAGACGGCTCTTTCAATATTGACGAATATAATGCCGGTTCAGATCCGAATGATCAAGCCAGTCTCCCTGGGAAGGGGCCTTCATTGAGTTGGAGTGCGCCGACGCGCCGTGAAGACGGTAGCGTGCTTGATCCGTCTGAAATTGATCATTATGAAATACAGTATTTCCCAGTTTATTCGGCGGAAATCGTAACGCTTGATGATAATTCGGGCTATTTTGATATGGTCGGCGCTAGTGTGGCTGTGTCTTCTCACACTCCGGGTTATGTAGGCGAGGGATATCACGCGATCGCACCGGGTAATGGCGCAGTATTTGGCAAGTGGAACTTTTTTGACTTGAGTCCGGGAGTACGGTATTCGGTTGAGGCGAGATGGACAGCAGGCAGTAATCGCTCCCAACAAGCCACCTATCTTATTAGGTATAAAGGGGAAGTAGAGGAAGTTACCACTCAAGGCGCAGCTATAGACCAGCGAGCATCAGGAGGGCAGTGGATGGAGGTGGCAGAATTTACACCCTCAGATTCATCTGCAGTAGTTGAGCTTCCGAGTAAAACTGACGGATATGTTATCGCAGATGCAGTGAGATTAAAGCCAAACGGTGCGTCAATGATCAGTGCGATTTCTGTACCCGGATCGAGTCAATCTGTGAAACTTGAAGATCAATTATCAAGCGGAACTTGGGCCTTTCAAGTAAAGACCATTGATAACGATGGGGAAGCTAGTGCTTTTAGTGAGCCTGTCACAATAACTTTCCAATAAAGAATGACGAAATTGGGGTGTGGCCACTAAATTTCCAAATAAAGAATTAGAGATTTAATGTCGATTTTAAATTGTCAGTTTGGGGAATGAGCATGGGTCATGATAGAAAGTTAGCCTTATTGAGTACAATTATTCTTACTTTTTTTCTATCATCAATCGCTTATGCAGAGGTCATCTTTTTAGAAAATTTTGATGAACAGCCCGATTGGACGAGCACAATGTTCTCTACAGGCAAGATGCAAAAGAGGTCGGCAGGTGCAGTTCTGCCTGATGGGTGGGACCTGATATATCAAGATACAACATGGTCGCCCGAAACTGGCTATAACGACAGTCACGCATCGTTGGAAATATTGAAGAAAAATCGCGATAAAGCGCGGGGCGGAGAAGGTAAATCAGCGGTGATGTGGCGAGAGTCTTACTCGATGGGATGGCAAAACTGGGCTTCTGACAGTCAACTCTGGAAATACCTGGAGGGTGGGCATAAAGAGCTCTATGTGGAGTTTTATATTCGGTTTTCTTCTAACTGGTGGCAGAGGGAACTCAACAATACGGGGAACTGGACTTCTAAAATATTCCGTGTCGGTAGTTGGGATGGGGTTGGCGACGAAGTAAATGGTGCTGCTGGCAGTCTGGGTCCGATTGCTTTCTGGGACTACAAAAAAGATGAATACGGTCTCCGAAATGTTCTGGCGTTTCGAGGTGGACCGTGGGGGGAGAACTACAGGTTCAACGGCCAATATAGTGACGGAGTTTCTTTAAATTATACGAGTAATACGCGTGAGCAAGAAGAGGGAGGATTAAATCCGGAACATAAGAATGTTTTAACTGGCACCCCTTTGGTTAACGCTCCAACGGCTCGACATGAAGATATCTTCGGCCCTAGTGAGCATTGGACCAAGATGGCTTTTTACGTAAAAATGAATTCTGCCCCTGGAATTAACGATGGAGTTTTCAGGCAGTGGATAAACGATGAGCGGATTGTAAATCGAGACAATATCCCATGGGTCGGGGAGAATAGTGGAAACAAAATGGTTGAATGGAATTACTTTGCCATAGGAGGAAACGATTATTTTCAGCCATATTCGAACGATCAGCGGTTTGAAGATTGGTATGCGATTGACGACCTAGTTGTTCGATCCTCTACTCCACTTCGAGGGCAGTCCGTTGCGCCGAACCCTCCACTAAATATCCGGATTCAATAAAAATTATGGGACAGGCCTACGCGCTGGTTTACTTCGCTTTCTAAAGCCTTTTATTAGGCCGATACTACGTCCCACTAGGTAAAAGTTATCAATTAATAATATTTTTCCGATTTCATTTACAGACTTTATGCGCCACGCAGATCTTTTTATCCGTTTCAAAGCAAGTACGAGTGCTGACAATTGGGCGCCTGCCAGCAGAAGAGCGGCAGTAAAGTAGTTAGCTGTAAACAATAAAAATAGTGCGGCAGTCAAACATCCAAGATAGAGCAAAGTTAGCCAGAACACTTTATCTTTAAGGGAATTCTTGAAATCAGGTATGTAGTTTTCGGAATGCCAAACCTGCCGCCGAATGAAGTCTCTTGGGGTTTCCGGGCACCCCAGATGTGCTACCGAAAGTTTTGGGTCAATAATGACCTTTAGCCCATTAGAAAGGGCCCGGTTGTGTAAATCAGAATCCTCCCCGGAGGTCACAGACTCGTTGAAAGTCCCGAGGTGCTCAAAATCCCTCTTCCATATAAAGATGGAGCTGCCTGCAAGCGCACGTTGCTGAGTTTTATCTCCCGCTTCGTTCAGTAACCAGTATTTTTCAACCCACCTGGCATTTTTTCGGGGTCTTAATCCGCCGCCAAGGGCGTGATTCGGATTTTTTTCTAGAAGATTAACGCCCGTTTCTATCCAGTCCTCGGTCACAACGCAGTCTGCGTCTGTGCATATGATGATTTCGCCAGAAGCGCTTGCGATACCAAAGTTCCTTACTGCTCCGACGTTCCCGTCGGGTCTGCTGAGTATCAGATCGGCGAACGCTGATGCTATTTCCGATGTTCTATCGGTTGACCCATTGTCTACCACGATTATTTCGTACCGATCGCGAGGATACGACTGACTTACCAAAGACGACAGGCTTGCTTCGATATCCTGTTCTTCGTTAAAGGCAGGAATGACCACTGAACAAAACGGACGGTCATTCATGTGTCGTTAACCGAAAGCGTGCTGTGATCGGGTGTAAGAGCTTTCGAAAAATAAACTTTGTTTTCAACCGCCAATTGCCTCTGGAAAGATTTCGAAAGAAATATTTCAGCTTTCTTAACTGCTCACCGCTCATATCTTTGCCTAAATCGTATAAATTCGCGAAGTCTTCAATAGGAACTGCGTCGCCACAAATTGACGGGCAACATCCATCGTTAATAAGCTCTACAGGCCACAAACAAGCGGATTTTATACCGTCTTTGTCGACAGAGACGTCAAGAATCCCACTTTGCAAAAGTCGCTTGTCCCAGCAGAGATCAAAAATAAAATTACCCAATGATGGCGCGGCGACAGTTTGATCTTCTATCCATGTTTCGTAAAAAAGATGCGGGTGGCTGCCGATAATGCCCCGGACACCGCTTTGGCTTAAGGTTTTTATCAACTCTTTCTGATACGTCATGGGTGAGGTATTCGCTTCCAGACCCCAATGAAGTAACACGAACAAGTGATCAACGCCGGCGACGGCCTTGGTAGCGCGGGCGACGAATTCGTCGTTCAGGCGCTGGTAGCTGTCTTGCGCCTCATCTGTATTGTCTGGGACGTCAGACGCTGCAAGAAACCCTACGGTTTCCCCTCCAATTTCGACGACCTGTATTTTTTGTCCATTCAGTCCAACAGCCGTGATTCCGGCGCTGTTGAGGGCCTCTACGGTTTCGCGAAAGCCTTCTTCCCCGTGATGAACGGTGTGATTGTTAGCGACCTGCAAAACTCTGAACCCTGCGGTTCGTAAGGTAGCTGCGTGCTTGGGGTCGCCCCTTAGTACCATGCTTTCAGGTTCAGTCAGGTTGAAATTGTGGGTTGTGAGGGGCGCTTCCAGATTTCCGACCACAAAATCAGCCTGACTGAACAGGTCCCGTACGTTCTCGAACACGTCCGAGTGTTCGAGGTAGGTCCGCGGGCCGTGCCCGAACGATGTGTAATACTCGCCGAGATTGATGTCACCAACAAACATTATGCGCATAGACTGCTATTCCTGAATCGTTTTGCGGAGCACACTTTTGAACTTTCCGTTGGGGCCCCGAGGTATTGAGGTGACTGTCTCTACGGTCAGTCGAAGCATTCCGCCCGTGCGAGCTGAAAAGCTATGTTTGAGTGTATCTACCTCAGCTTCGGGCAATGTGGAGTGGGTAATGATGTTGATGGTGCAATGATCAGGTGCGTCCTGAACAACCTGGGCTTCTGAAATGCCGTTTAGTCCTTTGAAAATGTGGTCAATCCGACCGATTTTTCTACCGTCAGGCGTCTCGATATAATCATCCATCCGTCCGTTGATTGTCTCCAACATGTGCACTGACGAAGTGGAATCTGATACCGTTGGGTTTTCCGCAGTATCTCCGAGCTCATAACGCAGTAGGGGCATGGTAGTGTTAGTCAGGGAAGTCGCTATTAGTCCACCGACCCTCTGGTCATCATTTTGCTTCTGGAGTTCGGTGATGCCAATAAGTGGATTTAGCCGATAAATTCCACTGTTGTCCTGGCCGGCAAAAAGCACGTATTCCGCGGTTCCGTAATAGTCGCTGACCTTACAGTGGAACACCTCTTCTATAATGGCGCGTTGCCATGCAAGCAGCGTCTCCGAGTTTGTGATAATCGCCTGAGGGCGGAAAGTCGGTGCAACGTCCGCTTCTCTATATTGCGTTGCCAGATCGCAGATAGCTGAGGGGTAGCCGATTAGCTCGGCCGGCTGAAACCGGTCGAGCTCTGCCCGATACCAGGGGAAAGTTCGGGTGTTCAGGTGGTAACTGGAAAATAGCTTCTGGTTTTCGGCCTGGTTCATTCTGGCAAAAGGGGGGGTCATGTTGCTTGCTGGTTGAACCATGCGGCCCGCAAAGGTTGCCCGCTTCGCACCGAATGGAGCGCCATTATATTCCTCATGCTCCACAAGCAACGCCATGGCAAGTTTATAAGTCTCTTCGTTGACGATCAGCGCCAGTGGCGTGCCGGTGCTGCCGCTGGTGTGCTGGAGCATGAAGGGTTTTACACCGGGCTGCTTAAACAGACTGGAATGTTCTTGAACAGTCTGTTTTTTAAGTATCGGCAACCGCGTAATGTGTTCAGTAGCGGTAATGTCATTTTCATGTAGGCCGTGCTCGGAAAACTGCTTTTGATAGTAGGGAATATTCAAGCGGCAGTGCTTCACCATTTGGTGCAAACGCTCGCTTTGATGTGCTTCGACTTCTGCGGGACTCCAGTACCTGCAGCGACGCACTTGCTCTAGAAGTTCGCGGTAACGGGCGCCTGTGTAGCGTTTATGATACAGCTTGTAGCCATAAGCAGACACTAATACGTTCTGTAGGAAGATCGGTGACCGGCGGTAAATAGTTTCTAAAATTGACCTCATTATTCCGCGCCTTTTTTGGGTGTCGGAGAAGGCGGGGGGTTGGGCTTGAATCGGTTGTTGACGTATTTGGCGGGATTTCCCACCAGAATGTCGCCCCGGGCTGAAGGTTTAGTGAGCACGCTGCCGGCTGCAAGGATGCTGTGATCTTCCAGATCGGCCATTACCAGCGACGTATTGCCCAGCCAGCAGTCAGCACCTATCCGGATTTTTTCAAAGACGCCGCCCTGGTCTTGAATGGGCTTTTGAATGTTTTTGAACTCATGCTGACGACTTCCGCTCAGAATATGAACGCCGCTGCCGATCAGAGTGTTTTCTCCGATAGTGCATTTGCCAATATTCGATTGTGGCCCTATGTAGACTCCACGCCCGATCGTCGTATTCCGGTGAGATAGTATGGTCAGAAAGCCCACTGAGATTTCGTCGGAGGTGCCCGGGCAGGCCAGGCGATAAAACGCCGCCCGAAGGTAGACTCCCAGTTTACCGGGTATCAGGCTCAGGCCCTGTGAGAATGACGTGAACACTCCATCGGTATTGCCCAACTGACTGAACACCTGACACAGCAAATAAAGTGGGAATGCGAAGACCAGAAATAACGATTTCACGAGACGTTTTAAAATTCGCATGCTAAGTGCGATCCAGTCGGGCTTTCAGCCAGGCCCGTTCTCTGGCGGGCCGGAACGCAAGTATTCCACGGACCAGGCGGCGAACAATTCGGGCAACAAGCTCACCCCACGTAAGTCTGGGGGGCCTGCCGTTATTTGCAGCTATAGAGCCATTAGTAAGCTGCGCAGCGCCTAAGCGTAAACTGAGCTGCTGTGGTCCATAGTTCTGCATTAATATGATCAGGATGCGGGCGTAGTGCTTTTCTTTACTCGCGGCCAGACTCTGACATATCTCTGTCAGCCACAGGCTCCCTTGATGCTGGTAGTCTTCAGGGCGCGCCGGGTTTAGTTCGGATGCTTGAAACATCAGCATAGCTTTTCGTACATCCTGGGCAACCCAGGTGTCGTTGGGGAACTCGAGTTGCTCCGGATCTGATAAGAAAAGCCGCTCATTCTGCAGCATCCAATTGGCGTAATGCATGAACGCAGCTTGAGCGTAGCTATAGTGCACATCTGTGGTTCCTGCTTCTCTTTTGAGATATAGGTAGCGGGCAATGCTGGTCATTAATATTAGATACGACCAGCCTGTTTCTACCTTCAGTAAATTTCGGTTTTCTAAATTATCCGCCGGGTGGATTGTCTTACGAATGACTCTTTCGGCGTGCTCCATCCAGTCCTTGTCGGGTTCGAGCAACGATGCGTCCAGTAGGGCATTGAGGTAATTGCCGGTACCCCTGGTGAACGGATATCGGTGCGGGGATGGGCGCTCGCCTTTCAGCAACGCGATCAGCTTTGGCAGCTCGTGTTTCTTCAGCGCCAGCAGTTGCTCCAGAAGGCCGCCCTGGCCTTCGTAGGAGATCCGTATCCAGTTAGCAAGTTCCAGAACTGCATCCCGTGATGCCTGCGCGCCTGTTAGGTAATAGTGGTACAACAGGCCGGTAGTATAGCAATGTTCGGACGCTGGCCCGCCTCCGGTTTGTCCGGGCGTTGAGCTGGTCTCGCTGTGGCGGGTGAAGGTTCGGTGCGTAGCCGTGCGGGCATCCAGGTAGTGGTCGGTATGCCAGAAAAGCCCGTTGTTGTACTCCGCGCGGTCTTCGGCGGTGTGATATATGTCGATGTCCGTAACGTGGCTGGCGAGATCGTCCATCAATTCGTACCAGCGTGGATCGCCGGTGGTTGCGAATTGTCGGGAAAAACCGTAGATGGCGTCGTATTGATTGTTGTAATGGGAAATTAGCGGGGGCTCATCAGTGCCCTGATAGAGGGTTTCATGGTCGGCGAAAATATCACCGAAATTGCGCCAGCCAAATTCGTCAATCAGCTCACGCTTGGCGAAAAAGCTGTTCGGCCCGTCGACCCCCTGCCGAATCAGCTCATCCAGCGGCCCTACGGGAGAACTTGCCTTGAACCAGGGAAACGCTTCGGCCCGCTCGTAGTGTTCTGCCTTCAAGGTTGGTACCAGTGGTGACTGAGTCCAGGTGAGTGCGTGTGGGTTGTTGCCGTAGTTAATGTAAACGGTTTTAGTCTTACGCTCGCCACCTTGGAGTTCGTAGGGCCCGGCGGAGTCGGGAGGGAACAAGCCTACGACCAGTTCCTGATCTCTTGCGCCAATAGCCGCGGGGAAGTTCTGCCAGAACTGGCGGATGCTGGCCTGCACGGTTTGCCTTGGGCTTTCCAGTGCGATTATGGGGCTCGCGCGATCTCCCACTGCAAGGCTCTTACCCTCAGATTGAATCTGATAACCACGAAAACGAGTGGTTATTTTACCTTGCGCATTCACATGGTTGCGGCTTTGCCATTGGTCGCCGCCGCTGGAGTCCTGGTAAAGATAGAGACCCTGGCCAGCATGGCCCTTTACTCGGGATTGAGCGGGCTCAGCTTTCAGCGATACCTTGTTGCTGTCGGGATTCGTTACATGCACTGTCAGAGCACGGAAATGCATGGAGCCCTGGTCGCCAAGATCCCACAAGCCTCCGGAATGGCGGGCTCTTTTTGAATTGTGGATGCAAACTTCGATAGCGGCGGTTTCGCTGTTGGCGTAAAACCTCAATTGGCAATCAAAGCGCGCCATCGCGTTGCCCTCTGTGTTCTGCCACTGTCCTTTCGCGTTCAGCGTAATGCAGACCGGGCCGCTTTCAGTGACTTGCCATTCTGAGTCTAGTTTTGGGGTACAGGTAGCACCGAGTCGATCAGTGAGCCGGATTTCGTGGCGCAATTCTGAGCGCTGACCGGCGCAGGCTGACCAGTCAAGCCGGAGCCGTGGAACTCGGAAAGTGGTTACGCCGGTTTCAATGCGCATTTCTTGTTTTGTCACCTCGCACTTAAGGGGTGAGGCCTTGGTGGCGTCATCGGGTGTAGCTTCAAGCAACTGAAGATCGACGGTTTGATGGGGAGTCAGGTTTGCGAGAAAGTTGAGCTTAAGCCAGCGTACGCTGCCGTCTGGCCAGTGGGCTAAAGGTGCGGCTTGGCAAGGCATGTTCTGGTCATGCCCCAGATCGTAAAGGCGCATGTTTGCAGCGCCCATTACCATACCTCGGGAAAAGGGCACACCGAGTTGCACAGCTTCACTGTGTCGGCCGTAGCCGCTTTCGTCCTTGAGGTGGATGGTAATCGGTTCCATGAGCTACCTGTAGAATTATTTTTTGGTGTCTGGCGGCTTTGTTCTCCGCGCAATAGAATAGCGCCTCTGTTTTGCAACATAAAGTCAGAAGGGCGGGATTCAATTCTTTTTATGTTTTGTAGGTGGTTTATCGTCTTTTGGCGGTCTGAGGCGGCTGTTCCGCAACTTTGCATACAAGAAGACAGGTGGTGCTCGGCCCCGTTGTTTATGACGACTTTCACCGGTTTACACCGACGGGCGTCAGCCTGCTTTACACTTTCAGAAAAAATTATTGGTAAGACATTGAAAAGCTTATGGCGGCAAGTTTATTGCATAAATGTTTCTGATGTTCCAAAACAACTATGAGATTGCCCATGCGGAAATTTGCTGTAGTGTTTTTGCTTTCTCTGCTCCCGACGCTGGCTGATGCAGCCTTGCTTCGCTATGAGATTGAGTTTACCCCGTGGCAGTGGCCCAGCGAGATAGAGGTCTACCCCAATGGAACCGGCTACATTATTGCCAACACCGAGTTCAATACGATCATCGGTGGAGAATTAAAGGCCAATGAGTTTCATTTTCTTTGGACAAACACAACGTTTGAACCGATGTCTTTTCTTGACACCTATTACGACTGGCATGTGGTGCGAGCGGGAGGAGGTTGGGGTGTTGACGCCATGAGCGGTGTGGAAGGAAGCCTTGATCTGATGTTTTTACTGCCACCCGGTCTGGATAATTATTCAGCCGGCCTCGACCAGCACTTTGCCGAAGATATCTGGTCCGAACTGAGTTTTCCGGGTGAGGGCCGGCCTGCGGATCAGTGGGAGCATTATTATTTGGGGCTCAATTTTAACATCTTCCCACCGACAGTAATAAGCGATGTTTCGGTTTCGGAACCCTCGGCCTTCACGCTTCTTTCGCTGGGCCTCATAGCAGTCGGGGCTGTTAGGTTGAGGAGGAGAGCAGGATCAGTTTCTGCATCAGGTCCGCCGTCTCAAAAATCTTAAATGCGGATGAAGGCGTAGGGTAATCGTCGATCAGGAATGTAGGTGCTGGTCTATTGGCGCTTACGGTGCTGGTAATATGCACACTTAAAGTCGTTATCCTTAATGTTATTATTCTAATATTCAGCGCAGAATCTGGTGAAATATCTTCAAGCGCAGGAAGGTTAGATATTAACTTTTCGACAATTAAATATTAATTTTCTTCAGGTTTTTCGGATCCTACTATGAAATTAAAAACCCTGTAATGTCCAATGAATGATGATATTTTTAGAAAGGGTTGCTCACGTTTGCCGTGTACGTTGCAGAAAATATCCCTTGACTCTACGCGTTTTTCGCTGGATTTATAATAAATTCTGTTACTTCTTTTCGTAAAATGTATCGTGCTGGAAAAGTACTCCAGAGCTTGATTAAAAGATGAGCTTCTTGATTGAAATCCATAACTAAAAGATTATATCTGGAGATAAACTTAGTCGAGTGCTGTAGCTCATTATTTCCGTCAGTATTGTGTGTAATGGTTTATTCTCCGCTTTCTTAAATTCCTTTATTATATTAACGACTTTTTTCATTAACTTTTTTATAATTTTTCCAGCCATTTTTTAGAGTATTTTTTTTGTGCTTTACTTCGCACTTCAGAGCCCATAAAAACATCTTGTATGGAATGTCGAGACTGTTTTTTGTCAAGGGAACTTTAGATCTTACGCCAAGAAAAGCGCCGATTAATTTAAAGCCTTTCTCGCTGTAAAAAGTGAGTGCATCGAAATATGAGGTCGTAATGCAGCGAAACTTCCCTATTTTATAATCTTCTTTCAAGGATTTATAGAATTTTTTGCGCAGGGATTTATTCTTCGGCATATTATAAAAACTAATAACTGATTTTTTTCGATTTCCGAAGGTGGCTCGCAGAATACCTGCATCCTCGGCTATACGCCTGGGGATTGGTCTATCATAATAATCGCCGATAGACCATGGCAGCATATCATCCGAATTGGATATCGCCTGAATGGATGCAATATCCTTGGCGTACATGAGTGGCACAGGAACGTTTATAAAGGCGGCATTGAGTCTAGCCTCTCCCAGGTTCAAACCTGAGTTATCACCACGCACAATATCCCTTTCAAGGTTTTTGGAATTCAAATTTCGATTCCAAATTTTATCACCGTGGTATCCGGTAAACAGTATTGAAGGAACACTATTGTTACCCAGCTCCCGACAGGCTTTATAGAATATTATTTCTGGTTCGGCTGGAGTTGGACAAATAAATACAGTTTCATCCTCACCGATGTCTTTTTGCGAATAATCCAGATAAGAAACCTGAAGATCAAATGTCTTCGCGATGCAAGTACCATCATCTATCGCAGCATCAGGATTCATCCACGATGCAAACGCGGAACTCGACTTACGGCTAGTAAAGGCCTTACGAATATCCAGGTCATGGGTGAGCGCCGTCACAGCGGTTGAGTCATAGCCTCGTGATACCGTTGTGTAGGCAAGCAATGGCTTTTTTCTTTGTGGACTTTTGGAGTTGACCCGAATGTCTTTAAGATTTTTTCGGAGGCTGCTGTAATATTCGGAATAATCGTTAAAGTTATTCTGTGTGTCGAATCGTTGAGACTCGAACCCATGTTTCGTGAGTTTGATCGGAAAGTATAAGATTTGCTCAAACGACTTTATTGTTTCGTGTAGTATAGGGAATGTTGATTTATAACCATTTATACCCACCAAGATGCTATCGGATTGCTCTTTGTAGTTGTGCGTTGAGTCAAGTTCTGCACCGAGGTATGCCAATAAGCACACCAAGCTGTTCGAGGCGAAAAAATAGTCGTTGTCTTCGCAAAAAAACAAGCGATCCACCAGCGCAGTGGAGGGCACGATCCAAACGCAATCGTCTTGCACAACGATTCCGCTGCCAAAAAAATGTTCTGCACAATGAAAGTTACCGAGATTGAAATCACCCTCCCAAACGCCTTCTACGATGAAATTATCCGCTAACTCAACATCCGTTCCATGTAACACGGTTACCAACATGGGTGTTTTTTTTATGTAGCTAATCCAACCTAAACGAGGCAGCCCGCCATCAAAAATCTTTTCTATCATATTAATAGCCCAACAATTGTTGGTTCAGTTCAAGGTAATAGTCGACGGTTTTTACCTTACAAAGCATGTCTAAAGTCGAACCGGCGTCAATCCCATTTCGCGGGTTGGTTTCAATCGTGTTCCGCATCCGAGATTTGTCCCAAAGGGGGGAGGTGAGACTATCGATGATCTTGTATAGAACAGTGCTTTGGTACAAGTGTTCGTAGTTAAACCAACCTAGTCTTGGCTGGTTCACCTTCATCAGTTTTCGCGCTTGTTCAAGGGCTATCCGAGCTGCTCGTGAAAACTCCTGTAGAAGAATCGGGTATTTTGCGGGCAACAGAGTTGCAGCCATAGAATAATTAAGCAATTGCGGATGCTGTGCTCTCAAAACCCGTTGATTCAACTTGTTGTGTACTCTGCTACTAAAGGGTATTAATTGGGAGATTTTCGCTAGTTCGTCGTCCGCAAATGGCGCAATGTAACCTGAAGTGCAAGATGCTGCTTGAGCTTGTTTCAAGATATATTGGCGCGCTCTGTGCTCCATATTGAATGTTTCGATGGCGCTTTGCCAATCTCCAATATTTTGATATGTGGCGTTTAACTGATTACGCATTATATTTTTGGTGGAATTGGCAGATTCAGCGAGGCAGTTATGTCCTTCAGCGGACAGAAACCAGTGATGAGCAGCCGGCGTCGTAAAACGTTCGAGTGCTTTTTTAAACTGATCGTTGCGGATCAGTTTTTCATTCACCAGTGATGCTGATGCTAGAATTTTCTGAAATCTGGTCCCTATACTGAGTACCCCGTAGTGACCGCCGAGTAGCTCACCTAACACACCACTGGATAGCGGAGCGTTATGGATTTCTTGCGCGCGTCGCCCAGCAATATACCACACGGGGAAAATGCAAAAGCCAAGCTCGTCCAGCATACGTTTGAGTAAATCTTCTGAGAGATCGAGGTTCTTAATGTCAGAAAATGCATGATCCATTCGCAAGTTTCCGGTGAGCGTACGAGCTATAGATATTTCTCTACTGGATAGGTCACCGTGTGTATAAGCCGTGTGATAGTTTTCTGACCCGTTCATGAGAAGCGTTCGGGAGTCCCATCCAGCTGACATCATGAGCACAGACGAAGGAAGTTCTTGCAATACGATTGAAAGCCGTGACGCCAACTCATCCATCAGTTGGCTCACGGTGTATGTGTCCTTTAAGCCTGCTGGCTCTGGCGCTGTTCGCTTGATTTGAAATGACTCTTCACTACACGCCGTTAAGTTTTCATTTGGAAGAGTCTGTTCAATTTTGTGAAAAAAGGTGTTAGAACCAATGGTATAGCCAGTATTCAGATATTGTTGAATCGACGACCAGTTCGGGGCCTTTCCCGTGAGCGTCAGGTTGTCGAGACGATTGGATATCTCTAGGTTATCATTGTGGTCTCTACTGTAGTAGAGAAGTGCCGTGCCTAACCGATCGGTATCGATTGCTATGTTTTTGGAAGCCTTAGTGTACTTTACAAGTGTACCTTGGCCTGGCCTGCTAACTGTTTCCCTTAAAAGCGAAGTTTTCGTTTTTTCTCCCACATAAACTATAAAACCTTCTTCGTCACATATGAATTGAATATGATTTGTATTGTGAACTCGTATATAAAGCGAGCAGAATGCATCTGAGTAAACGCAGTAAATGTTTGGCACTTTTTCTTGATTAGTGCTTGTTTTTATCAAAAAAGAGGTTGATTTCATTGAACTCTAAGCCTGTTAGTTCGCAGTGAGAAGTTGCAGCAGCGGGATAACACGGCCTATAGTCGCCATTATGCGTGGAAGGTCGCCATCTCATTCAGCAAGATGTCCACGGCTCGATCCAGGCCTTGATCGAGTGCCGTCTCGTTAGCGTCGGAAAAAGACTGAAGAACAGAGTCTTTCGCGGTTTTCGCATTGTCTGGGCGTCGCACGCCGATTCTTAACCGTTTAATCTCATGGGAACCAAGTGAAGCAACCAGCGACTTTAAACCATTATGGCCTGCGTCGCCGCCGCCCGGTTTAAGCTTCACCTGGCCAAGGGGTAAATCCATTTCATCGTGAACAACCAGGCAGTCGTCTATAGCAGTGCCCATACGATCAAGGAACTGTCGCGTTGGCAGGCCACTGTTGTTCATTTTTGCCGACGGCTTGAACAAGCTCACAGTTTCCCCCGCAATATCTACTTCGCAAACTGTCCCCTCCGGACAGCTAACCCATAATCCGTTCGCCTTTTTCGCCATCCGATCCAGTACCATATATCCGGCATTGTGGGGCGTGTTCTCATAGCCGGAGCCTGGGTTACCCAACCCTACAATGACTTTCCGCCCTGAATCGCTTCCGGCTAACGGGATAATCGTGGCGCTGGCGGTCACCGATTTGTACAATCTTGGACAGCTACCGCAAAAGTCCCCAACTCCACATCGACTGGCCCAGCAACTGACGGGATTTTGTGTGTTGTACATCAGCCTTACAAGATGATCTGCTTTGTTGGAGCCCTTTAGAAGTACAAGATCTCCCTGCTCAAGGAGAGCGTTCAAAAATGCCGACGCTTCGCGTATCTCGCTAAATGTGTGAAGGTTCTCAGCACCTGTAGCGCGTTTTGCTTTTGCCGCCCTTGGCGCGTGAGGACCGACAAAAATAACAATATCGGCAACTTCCAATGCCTGCCTGGCTACCTTGGGATAGAGCTTGGATGCGGATAAGGAATAATCAGAAAGTGTCCCAATAATAATGATTTTTCTTCGCGCTTCTGCTTCGGCCATAAATTCGAGTGGCGCCGAGAGCGACCAATGGGGCGCTTTCCAGTCATCTCGCAAGAACGTAACGCCGTTCTCATTCGAGACGATTTCCATCCTGCCCTCTGCCGGCCTCACTTCAGCGATAGCAGATATTGCGCTCGCGAGCGGCACCCCTGCGGCCAAACCAACTCCTAAAGCTGAAAGTACTGATAAGGCAATGTGTTTTCCGTGGAAGCCCGTTTTTATTTGGTAAATGTTTTCTTCATATTCGACCTCAAGGGTCAGCGGCTCTGGCCACCTGGATCGCGCGTTCAGCAGTCTTATAGTTGCGCCATCTGCTTTCCCTACCCAGATAACTTTCCGGTTACAGCTCTCACCTATGGCCTTGACGAGCGGGTCGTCGATGTTCAGAACCGCCACGCCATCAGCGGGTAAAGCGGAAACAAGCTTGCCTTTTTCCCTTGCGATGGCCTCCAGACTTTTAAATGCTTTGAAGTGGTCCCGTGCGACCAAAGTCAGTACTGCTATGTTCGGGGTAAATAATCTAAGCGGCTTATCCAGCTCGCCTGGATTACCGCCAGACAACTCGAGAACGCAGAACCGGTGGCTAGGTCTTATCCTGAGCAAAAGCTTGGCAATGCTGTGAGAATAATTCTCGGTCCCCGGGGTGCTGAAACATTCACCCGCCCTACGAAGAATGTTTGCAGAAACATCCTTGGTGGTGGTTTTGCCCGCGCTTCCGGTGATGCCTACGAAGCGCACAGTTTTTAGTCTTTTAACATAGACAAACGCCAACCAAAACCGGAAAAAATGCACGCCGGAACGAAACCACTTGTAGAAATTGTTCCACGCCATCTGTCGAATACGACGGATCATTAATCTTTTGCTCATTTGGTTATCCGCCCTTTTTAGAAGGATTCAAAATTAGACTTCAGTCGACAACTGCGCTGACACATAGGGTATAACGTAAAGGTGCATTTTAGCGTTTTAAAAATTTGTAGACTCTTATTTTCCACGGGCTTGGTTGATCAAATAGCGTAGATGGCCCCATTCTTCCGTTTCCTTAAGTAAAAACACACTTACAGCGGCAGTGCCGAGTGTAGCGGTTGCAACGTGTAGGGTCCCAAGAAGTAAAAATTGCAAAAGATAATGGGTGCCAGAGAGATCTAACGACTGGGTTGCGGCAATTGCTAACGCAGTTCCTGCCAGTGTCGGAACGCACAAGAACAGAAGTTTAATGAGAGAGAATCTGGTCTGTAGCGCAAGGATAAGCAGCAGCGCAACGGTTGTTGCAACGGATAACCAGCCGCGCACCCAGGCCATAATTTCTAAACCGCCCGTAGCGGTTAGCCAGAGAATAATTATGATTGCGACGGTTGATACAACATCGAACCAGAACAGCAGCTTAACTTTACCTTGGGCAATAATGGCGTCGCTCACGAGCGCGAATAGACAGAAGGTGAAGAAAAATAGGCCAAATGGTTTTAATAGGGCAGCGAATTCGGACCAGGCCTCACCAAGAAGCACCCGAATAATGAGTTCCGGATAGAGCATGATAAAGGCGGTTATGGGCGTCAGCACGGTTATCATCAGTGCTAGGCTCAAACGGATGCGATAAGCCAACGCCTCTGGATTGGATTTACTCTCGGAGATCGCAGCAAGCAAAGGCTCGCTCATGGGAATGATCGCGGACAGCGCCGGCAGCAGGCTGACTTCACGCACCAGGTTATAGCCGCCTAGCTGAGCTGTTCCAAACAAGCGGGACACCATCAGGTTGTCGATCTGTGAGCGAGTGAACCCGACGATCCCGCGCAGTAGCAGCCACTGGGAGAAGCCCCATTGTTCGCGAAGTTTCTTTAGTGACCATTTAGGTCTGTAGGCATCTACCCGGTAAGAGCCGACGGTAAAAATAACCGCGGCTACAAGGTTGCCCGCTATGATCGCCCAAAAGGTGGGGTGAATAAGGGCAATGGTCATAACAGTTAGAAACGAGATCCCTTTTTGCCAGATGCTGAGTTTGAAAAGAGGTCTGTAGTTGATTTGCCTTGCCAAGCGGAGCATTCCTGGCGTTTTCAATGCCCGTATCGGTAGCGCTAATGCAGCCACTGCGAGCGCTAAAGTAAGGTCTGGCTCATTGAACCAATCCGCAACAAACGACGATGTACCAATAATAATTACGGCGATGAGCGATTTTGAGAGGAAATCCAGAGTCCAGGCGGTATTGAGGTCTTCATCATCAAGTACGGTTTTTTGAATAATGTATTGTTGGTTGCCGGTTTCAACCAAGAGTTCGAAAAATTGAAGCGCGATGGTGACCAGCGCAACGATGCCAAAATGGTCTGGGGTCAGCAGGCGGGCTAGAACGAGGGTGCTGATAATCCCTAGGCCACGGTGTATAACCTGCAAGCCAAGTAGTAATCCGGAGCTTTTGAGGACCTTGTGACTGATTGACATAAGGGGCTGCATTTTTCTCGGGTTTGGGGGTTATGCCCCTAATAAGAGTTGGGACGGACCAAGCACACGAAGTGGCCGTAATCGGTGCACTTTCGATTGCGGCGCATCTAACGAGCAGAGTTTACCCGGTAACATTCTTGATACTGGTTAACCATCTGCTCAACTGAAAATTTCTGTCCAAATCGGATCTTTGCCGCGCTATCCATTTTCTTTCTGTCGGCTGGCTGGTCCAGTAAGCTCTTTATAGCACTGGTAAATGCTGGCAGATCGTCACTTTCAACCAGAAATCCAGTTTCTTTGTCTTTGACAATTTCCGGTGTTCCGCCTACTCGGGTAGCTACTGTTGGAATTCCTAGGCTCATGGCTTCGAGGAGTGTCATGGAGGTGCCTTCGGTGAAGGAGGGCAGAAGGAATATGTCCATCAAACTGAGGTAGTCCGCAGGCTTGGATTGAAACCCTGTAAAAATGACGGCGTTGTTTAGGTCTAACTGCTGAGTTTTCGCTTCCAGGTTTGCGCGCTCCGGGCCGTCGCCGACTAACAGCAGGCGCACTTTATAACCTTGGTCGATCAGGGCGCGGGTGGCCTGGAGCATCATGGGCTGATTTTTGACAGCATCCAGCCTTGCGACGGTACCTATAACGACTTCGCCCGATTTAATGCCCAGTTCTGTCAAGAGTTCCCGTTTGCGGTCTTGCTCTGCAGCTAGGGGCGTGATGCCGTTGTAAATGACTGTGATTTTGGATGCTGGCATGTATTCGTATTCAATCAGCGCATCACGGGTAGCCGCTGATATGGCCACCAGGCGATGAGAGGTGAGGGCGATGATGGGGTTGATCAGCCTTGCTTTCTTTCGGTGTTGGTCTGGGTGAAAGCGGCCGTGTTCGGTAAACACGACCTTCGCGCCCGTTCCCCAGTGTGCGAACCAACCGTAGGTGTAGGGCGAATATTGATGGCAATGTACAAAGTCGAAGCGGCCAGATTTGATGAGCCGCCGAAGCCAAAGGATTGTCTTCCAATCCAGCCCTGGCTCGCGCTTTCTGGAATGGATAGTGATGCCGTTTTCTGTTTCCATGGCTTTGCCGATGGCGCCTACCTTTCCATCAATGCAGGCAATTTCGCACTGGAACCGCTGCGGGTTCAGGTTGGTGACCAGCTGGCGAATAACCTGTTCTGTGCCGCCGAAACCCATATTGAAGGTAATGTGCAGAATGCGAGTTGGGGCTTGATTGTGAGCCACGGGCGGGGTTACCTTTTTGACGGACGAATTACTGGCTTTAGATTTTCCGATAGATCCACTTCATGCCGGCACTGATGGTCTGGCTAAGGTTAGTGTTCCGTGCAGACTATTTCAGATAAGGTATAGCCCCCCGACCGCACCATAGACTTGTATAACAGATTTGCACGAGAATGAGTACTGCTATCCCTTTAGTAAGTGCCTTGCTAAGCCGACAATAGTGATATTTGTTCATTCGATGACGCAGACGATTTATTTAACATTAGACACTTTTCCCTAACCAATGATGCCTTACACAAAAGTAAGGTGGTTATCGTGCATCAGAGCGTGAAATAACCAGCGAGTATTGGCTCGAAAATATTCCCGGTAGCCTAGGATCTGAGTTTAAACCTGTTGTTTTTAATTTCGAATCAAAGTCAATGTTTTTCCGCGAATTTTATGCGCAATGATTCGAGAAAGGTCACCTAATGGTTTAGCGAGAATTAGAGTAATTACGACAACCATTAACATGCGGAGAAGTGCCAGCCCTATCTGGTCAGAAAGATTTTCTAACTTAAATGTTTTCTCTACAGAAAAAAGTACTAAAGTATGAAGAAGAAAGACTGAGTAGGCATAGCGATTCGTGTAAAGAATCAAAGCTTCAGCTTTGGGTATCTTTCTGAGAATAAAAAGAATTGGTCGGCGCAACGAAAGGAGTGTGTAAATGGCAAAAAAAGACAGCAGGATGTAATATATTGATCGTGTCTTTGAATGCTCCGCCAAATCAAATTCAAAGTCGAAAGCGATAAAAATAGAGACTGCTAATAAAAGAAAGGCAATTGCTATAAAGCCGTAGTTTTTCTCATGAATATTGGAAAAGTATCGATAATGTATACCGCCATAGATGAAGATACTGAGGAACATTAGGCTTTGCCAGAACTGATGTCCCCATCTTAGATCTTTGAGAAATTCAATATTTGTAATTGTTTCATAGGCTGGATAAAAAGTATTGGCAATAGATAGGCCTAAAGAACAAAGGAATACTGCCCAAAGTACCCATTTTTTGGATTTTGAGATAGCGAATATTGGAGCTGATAAAAAAATAATAAAAATTAGTGAATTGATATACCAAATTTGATTTAAAGGAAAAAATATACGTCCAAAATTTGGCCAGACAACCAGCCAGCTTGGAAGGCTGGACAATTCAGGCAATTTCTCGGGATAAATAATAGCGGTTATGAAAAAAACGAAAGCCGCAAATACGTAAAATGGAACAATAATAAGTACGACCCGCTTCAATAGATATTCTGCTGTAGTGCGGGCCCTTGTAAAGCTGTAGTAACTGACCGCACCCGAAACAAAGAAAAGCACTGGTAAAAAAATACCTATATATTGCGAGTAAGGTGGATAGAACCAAGATAGACCTAAGTGAACCAGCATAACTCTTAGAATTGACAGTCCCCGCATAATGTCTATGTAATGTTCTTTGTCTTCTGTTAGTGCTAATTCTTTTTTTTGCATCATGTCAGTTTTTCCCGAAAATCTATTTCTTTTGATCATTTTTTAGACGGAAAGATTCATTTAAAAATACCAAACTCCTTCATAACTTTCTGAATGCCGATTTGTCGTCGTATAACTTGTATGGGGATCCTGTAATTTTCTGAATTTGTAACATCTAAAACATGGTCGATATCTAGATTTGCTGGTACACCCACTTCATACCAGCGTTGGTGATTTGGCTCATTTCGCGGTTGGAGCTCCACGTTAGCCTCTTTCGACTACTGTGTTGGGCTAACAGGTGGGCCATGAAATTGTATGCCAGATTGATTCGGAAATAAGGGCTCTCTGAAATCAGAGGCGGTAATCCGTACGCTTTTAAAAATCTGGCTGGCAACTCGCCGAGTAGGTTGCGCCGGGTACGGTTGGTTTGTGTTATAGCCCATAAGCTGCTGTAAAAACGCGCGACGTCTTCCAGGTTGCTCGATATGCGGGTTTTCCTGAAATCCAGTATGTGCATGTTCTGCTGGCTGTCCACCAATACGCTATAAAGCACAAAGTTGCCGTGGATTTGGCACGGGAAAGCGTTATTTAAGGGCAGGTAGTCGGGGTTGGTGAGCTTCTGTAATTCTGCAATGTATTTTTGTTCGATTCGTTTGAGCTTGGATTCCGGTATCAGATTGCTTGCCCGGATTTCGCGAATTTTTTGTTCAAACTCTGTTACCAGCCAGCTGCCACTGGCACCTTCTGGCGCAAGCCCGGCAGAGCTGTCGTGATACTTGCGTAGCCAGGTGCCGATCTCTGTAATGCAGCGGACCAGAATATCCGGGCTTTGTAACCGGTGGCCTTGCAGACGGCCCCGCAGATGGGTCGGATTCCAGAGGGTGTGAAACAGGTCTTGGGCGATTACTTTTTTTGTTGTCAGGCGGTTTTCGGCTTCGTTAAAGCTGACAAGTTCGATGGCCTTGACGTGGGTTGTTTGAATATTCAGGTGCCGGCAGCGGATGAGCTCCATCGCCTCCGGCTTAAGGCTGCGTTCTGAGGTGTGTTTTGTATAGGTGTTAGACGAC